>ERZ795050.3049-NODE-3049-length-17203-cov-6.333217_pt1 | contig 17203 bp, 13 predicted proteins | sample MGYA00375134_ERZ795050 | MGnify/ENA primary metagenome ERZ795050 (study PRJEB30179, sample SAMN05720221) | activated sludge metagenome | isolation source: Anaerobic digester | place: Japan | collected 2015-05-26 ... | reverse complement strand
ATCGGCCACCGTGGCGGCGCGAATGGCCGGCTTCAGGTCATCGGCGATGATCGGCTCATCGTGGACGAACTTCTCCATAATCGGCTCGGAGACCTCGGCCAGCCGCTCTTCAAGCTCATGGCGGGCCTCGCGGGCAGCGTCCTGAAGCTTCGCCGGGATGTCTACGATTCTGAACTTGGCTCCCAGTTGCTCCCGCTCGTAATAGATGGCTTTCATCTCAAGCAGGTCGACGATGCCCTCGAAATGGGACTCGGCGCCAATGGGAATCTGCACCGGAATGGGATTGGCTCCCAGACGCTCGCGGATCGACTTGAACGAGGCCGCAAAGTCCGCCCCGACCTTGTCCATTTTGTTAATAAAGCAGATCCGCGGTACACGATACTTGCTGGCCTGCCGCCAGACGGTTTCCGACTGGGCTTCCACACCTTCCTTGGCATCGAACACCACCACCGCTCCGTCCAGCACCCGCAGCGACCGCTCCACCTCGGCGGTGAAGTCCACGTGGCCGGGGGTGTCGATCAGGTTGATGGTGTGGTCGCGCCAGGGGCAACTGACGGCCGCCGAGTAGATGGTGATCCCCCGCTGCTGTTCTTCTTGGTCAAAGTCAGTGACGGTGGTACCGTCGTCGACCTCCCCCATCTTGTGCGTCTTGCCGGTGTAATAGAGGAATCGCTCGGTCGTCGTCGTCTTGCCGGCGTCAATGTGGGCGGCAATCCCGATATTGCGTACTTTCCGCAGATCCAAAGACACAATCCAGACTCCCAGATCGCCGCCACCCGGGTCCCCGATCGCTCCAGGTTGCCGCCTTCACTCGACTCTCCGCCATCCGCTATCCGCCTGTTCCGTCGGACATCAAGGTCGGCCCACAGCATAGCCGAACCCCAAAGCCCAGGCCAGCGGAACGGCGTTCAGGTCAACGCCGCGCCCAAGGCAATGAAATGGATCCCAAAGAGAAAACGCCAGGGCAGGCAGGCAACGCCGTTGGAAGTATCCGGCGGCTCGTCCGTCCTCACCTCTTCCTCACGACGGTCCGTCGATTCGCAATCGCCTCCGGATACTCGACCAATTCCTTTGCCTGACCCGATCCCCCGGATGAATGCACCGCACGATGCTCAGGCAGGTTATCGCCAACGAGATCAGTCCCAGCATGCCGGCGCACGCCGCAGCCATGCCGTATGCCTTACTGTCGGTCGCCGTCGCCAACAGCAGCAGGTACGCACCCGCTGCTAACAACACGATGGTCACCGTGCATTTGACAACCACGTACACCGGCAGCGGAAGCAGCCGGCCGCCGGCCGGGTGGAAAACACACCTTCCGCAACGCGGATGGCCGTCAAGCCCGATGCTCACCTCGCCGAAATCACCGCAGTCACGGCACGTGCCAACCGGCTTGCCCTGTCGACAAGCCCGTGCCGCACTCACCAGCATACGATAGGCCTTTGAGACTTCAATAAACTGCGACTGGGCGTCAAGATCGCCCCTTTTCTTGTCGGGATGCAGTCGTTGTGCCAGGCGTCGGTACGCCCGCTTGATTTCCTCGACGGTCGCGGTCTCTGGCAGTCCCAACAGTCGCATGCAATCGGCGAGAGTCATCCGCTGTGCGTTCGTCCGATACCTTCAGGAAAGTGGCTGATCCCACGACCCACACCGGCAGGATTCACATGTGGCAACGGATCACCGCGTTTCAACCTTGTGATCATAGAACAGCTTGGCCACCTCGTCGGCCATCGTGCTCGCCAGGAGCCGGTCGAGTTCGGAACGGCTCTTGCATCTGCGGGCCTCATGAGGGCTGATGGTGATGTCAATCCGCCGGCCATCTCGCTCCGGAGGCCAGAGGCGGATCTTGAGCCGGTCCTCCTCCCTGGCATTGAAAACCTTCAGCTTCACCCCGAACCGGGCCGGAGCGACCATCATTTCCAGGTCTCTGTCAACGTAAAAGTCCTCGACGTTCATCCAGATAACCGTGTCGGCGTTCGCTCGGCGACCGACCTCGCGGACTGAAAGCTCGTCAAAATCCGCCGCCGACCGGCGAATCAAGGCGAGCTCTTCATTGGTCGTCACCCGTTCCACAACCTTGTGTTCCTTGAGCCGCGTCGCCAGCTCGTCAACCAGTGTCTCACGCGTCGAGGGCGGAGATACGAGATCCATTTCATCATCGACAAGAATAAGCACCGGGCCGGCCGGAAGCTTGAACTCCGCACGAACCTTCTGCTCCGCCCCCACCCCAAGGTGGTAGATCACGGCACCAAACTCCGGCCCGCAACCGGTGACGGTCGCCAAGCCGACACCCAGCACGAGGACGCGAGACAACGCCTGTCTCGCTTGCCCGACCCGATTATTCGATGGGTCTCTCATATTCATGGAACTTCCTGCCCACCTGGGTCGCGAATGCGAGATAGGTTTGCTGACGCACTTGAACTGCGGTGACACCCGTCAGACCGACAGGCCCTTCCTCGGGAACCGCCACCTCTACGTCGCCCAGAGGAATCCGCTCCGGCGGCTCGTTGGGTCGTGTCAGATCGTAGACCACGACCGATGCTGCCATGCGCCCGCGATAAAAGTGGGCCATGCCCGGATCACGGACGCTGAGCTTGTAGACCGACACCTCGATGACCATCTCGGCATTGAAATGCTTCCCGACGCCCACCGGGTCGTTCTCGCTTCCCGGCGTCTTTTCCATGTAGCTGCTGACCCGCACCACGTCCACGATGTTCACGCCCTTCACGTGCCGCGCAAGGTGGTCTGCCAGGTACGCGGCCACGTCCAGCGACACCTTTTCGTACGCCCAGCGGATTTCAGGAAGGGCGTAGACGTGGATCAGGACGGTTCGGCCTGGCAGTCGATTGAACTCGGGCGGCACCTTCTCGGTGTCCGGAAGTGTCGCGGCCAGAAAGGCTCCCGTCGGCCCGCATCCAGCGAGCACCGCGATACTTGCGGAAATCAGAATTCCCAGGGCCGGTCTTGCCGGATGCCGCTTGATCTCCATGTCAATCCTCCAGGACGCGATGTGCAGGCTACCGGGCGGGAAGACTGCCGTCCAGCAGTCCCAGGGCAATCTTGACTCCCCACGCCAGCACCAGCCCCACAGCCGCATACCACACGAAACTCGTCGGGTTGACCCGATACCAGTTGATCGCCGGGTAACGCCCGACGGTCATGGCCCCGGCGGCGCTGGCCCCGATCAGGATCGTCACAAGAGCAAGCACAAATCCCGCCGGTTGCGACCGGATCGAGTCGACCACCTGCCCGCGAACAGCATGGGCAAACGCCGTTGTCATACCGCAGGTCGGACACGGATAGCCGGTCATGGTGAGAAAACCACAGGGCAAGAGACCCAGTTGTCGGTGGGTGCCCACATGACCCTGGGCAGGAACCAGCCAAAGACCGATGCCGACAATGACACCGGCTGCCAGCAAAACGCCCCCGGCGTAAAGCCGGCCGATTCGCGGCCTCTCAAGATGCCGGATCTCGATGATCGGCCCAAGTGGATTGGCCACAGGTCGGGCGCGCCGAACGCCACTGCCTGCCCCCCCCGTCGGAACAATCAGGTCTTCCGCCGTCTGCGACTCGTCCCAATCAGTTGCCATCTCGCCGATTCCCGTCAGCCCGGCGGGGTCGCCGGGTGACCTCATGGAAGGCAATCTCGGTTGGCCATCAACTCTTGCGCCTCTCAACATTATCATTCTGCGGTGGCGAGGTCAACGTGGTGCGGCGAACGGCTCAGGATTCCTCTCGCTGTTGAAACAATCAGTAGAAAACCGTCAAAACGAGGTTGGGCTCGCTGTGCTTACCCTCAAAAACGCCGACGGTCGTGTTCGCGAACTTGACCCTGACCCCGGGATTGTCCTTGAGCCAAGTATTGACTTGCTCATCCAAGTGCCGCAGAGCTGCCTCGGACAGCTTGGCATGAAAGGTCCGCACGCGCCGCGCACCCACACCCTTTTCGATCGACACTTCCCCGGATGCGGACTCACCGGGCGCCGTCTCCGGTTGCGGGGCCGAAGCAACCTCGACAGAGGCGTCGGCCTCGGGCCCCTCGACCGGAGCCAAAGGAAATGGAATCGAGTCCCCGGCCTCACCAGTCGGCTCGGCTGCACCGGATTCTCGCTTTGGCTTGAGGCAAGCCGGGCACAACATCTGCCCCGCCCACATACCCGCTAGTCCCCGATGAATGTGCTCACGGTAGATGCTGGCGCCACAGCCGGCACACGGCATGAGAACCTCGGAGTCGACACTACTCATGATCACCTCCCATTCCCAAGCTGTCAGATGTGCCTGTCGACGGTGAGCCCCAAGACCTGATCGGACAGAGATGCCAAACCGGCCGGACTCGAGCCTCACACGACCCTGAGATGCATTCTACCTCGGCCCGTGGAAAGGAATCAATGCCTGCAAGACACAAGAGACGCCTTTGCGTCAATCACGCGCCGAGATGCACAGAGGCTTTGCCGCCGGGGCGCAGCGACAGCCTTGCGGATCCCCTCAGGAAGGCAGATGCCTCAAAGCCACTGGTTTGCCAGGGCAATCAGCCGAGGCCCGAAGACCTCATAGAGAAAACTTGAACGAATCAAGACGCCGTTGGACTCAGCCGCAACCAGGACTTCGAGTTCGCGCTGGACGAAGCCCAGACATCCTCCCTGGAACAGCCAGTAACCCGCCAAGAACAACACCTCCATGGCAAGTCGGTTCCGGATTCCGCCGCGTCGCACTTTCATGTTGATCCCTCTGCTACGGTTTCGCATCGCAGGTGCATACCATCTTGCCGCAACCAGGACAACCTTGCCCATACTTGGCATGAAGGGCCTCGCTCAGGTCAACACCCTCAACGTTGGCCAAGGTCACCAGCCAGGCCATGACATCGGCAAACTCGGCGGCCTTGGTCTGCTGGTCCGAGCCCTGCCCGATGGCCTGAGCCAGTTCCCCGATTTCTTCCATCATCCATAGGAACGTCCCGGCGCTGCCCCGCTCACGGTCCTTGTGCGAGTACATCTTGTCAATGAGTCGCTGAAAATCGCGAAGATCCATCTAGGCCTCCCAGGCTCTTGTTCGGGCCTCTCCCTCCATGGGCGAGCGTCACCTACGATACTTGGTGCCCAGTTAAGCGGCAATCACGTGTTCGGGTATATAATCACGGCCATGGCCGATCCCTCACGTCCAAGACGATACCGCTTGCCAAGATCCGCTCGAGTCAAATCGCAACAGGTCTTTCGACGGGCGTTCTCTGAGCGATGCCGTGCCTCGGACCAACATATGGTTGTGTTCGCGGTGCCTAACGATTCCGGCTTCGCTCGACTCGGCATCTCCGTAGGCAAAGCCTACGGCCGGGCGGTACAACGAAATCGAATAAAACGCCTAATCCGGGAAGCCTTCCGGCACGTCAGACACGAGCTCCCAGCAGGAATCGACTTGATCATCGTACCCCGAAAAGAGAACATTGAGCCAACCATCTTTGATCTCCAAGTGTCGATCCGTCGCCTCTCGCGCAAACTGCAGCGTCGAACGCAGTGAACGGCAGACGGTTACCTCTCAAGACGAACATCCGATCCGACGAGAACTCGCCTCACTAATCCAGGAACAATCCAGAAGACTCGAAAAAAAAAGAAAGCACCAGGTGCCCAAAGGGCGGGCCCGGTGCTTTCCGGAGGGGAAAGAAGCCATTGCTCAATTTGAGCTCTTGTCGGTATGCCCTCCTATGACTCCCAATCAGGCTGGCTCCATATGATTATAGGCCACCCCATTAGTGCTTTATCGGCCAGACAAGGCCACAATTTTAGCCTTTCCTTCTTCAGGCGCGGCAGGGCGCACCTTTCACCCGACAACATGGGGCTTTTACCCCATAGCCGCCAGCCAAATCGCGGCTTACGTCCGAATAACTCGGCCTTGCTACCGCTTCCTGCCCCTTATACCCCGGCTCACCGGGGAGCGTCGCACCCGTAGCACCCCGGCTGAACAGGAGCTTCTACCACAAACACGTTCTTCTGTCAAACCCTGCTTGGCCCCCTCGCGCGCCCTATCGCGGACCGCCTTCTTGCGGGCCGCAACCCAAACGCACCGCGATCCCCAAGTCACGCGCGCAAGCCGTACAGATGTCTAGCTCCAAAGCGGCCTTCGGCCGCAACCAAGAAAGGCCGCTCGTTTCCGATCGTAAGCTGTTGTTCGCAAGCGATTTACGCGCCGCAACCCAAAAACGCGCGCAAAACTCACTCCAGTCGCGACGGAAGAGACTAAGGCGGACCGCCTTTTTGTGGGCCGCAACCCAAGGGTACCGCGATCCAGAAACATGCGCGCAAACCGCACAGATATCCCGCCGCAAGGCTCTAACACTGCGCCCAGCCGCAGGACGGGCACTTGTTACACCCTTCCGAGAAAACCAATGCGTCCCCGCACTCCGGGCATTTGACCTTGAATGCCAGCCGGTCTCGCTCAATCCGGGATACGCCCACGCTCCCGGCCAACGTGGGCGACCCCAGAACTGGAGCCCCATGAGCTGCCGTAGCGTGGCGCACTTCCGAGACCAGCTCATGGCCCTTTGACTTACCGTTCCCGTTGCCGTTTGTCTTGCCGGGCAGCGCACTCGCGGGACGGTCCAGCTCCGCCAGGTCATACTCACCCAGAAGCAGATTCCGAAGACCAAACCGTTCCTTCGCCCGCATGTATTTCTGCATGGCGCGGGCTAAGCCGTCTCCAAGGCTCATGATCTTGCCCTCGCGGGTCGGCACCTGGAGACTCGAACCAATGTCTTTGAGCTGTCGGATCACATGTCTCAGGGAACCCCCGGAACGGAGCCACAGCGACGTCATCCGACAGATCGCCTCGAGATCACTAGTGGCGATGTCCCCGCCCTTGCCCAGTTGGGCAAATACCTCCAACTCACGTTCCGTCTTCGGGTCGACCGTGATCTTGACGTGCATGTTGCCGAACGGAGTCATCTGTCGAAGCCGCAAACCGCTGATGATCTCCGGAATGTCCCGAGGCTCGAGCTCCTTGAACTCTCCCGGCGCAGAACGCGAGCTAGCACTCGCATTCGGGACCGAAGGGTTTGCGGATTGTTCCTTGTCTTTCAGAGCCATCGGCTGGGCATCGCGGCAACCATCCCGATACACCGTAATGCCCTTGCATCGCAACTCGTACGCACGTCGGTAGATGGCGTCCACCTCCTCCACGGTCGCGTCCCTCGGGAAGTTGATCGTCTTGGAAATGGACGCGTCGCAGTGGCGCTGGAAAGCCGCCTGCATGCGTACGTGCCATTCCGGCGAAATATCGTGCGCGCAGACGAAGACTCGTTTCACGTCCTCCGGGATTTCGTCAAGTTCAACGAGGGTGCCTTCCCTGGCAATCCGATCCATGAGACCCTCGCTGAGAAATCCTCGCTCTCTCGCTACGCGCTCGAAAATCGAGTTAACCTGTATCATCGGTTTCGCGCCCTCTTCCTGTCCCTTCAGGACGTTGCGGAAGAAGGCAAGACTGAACATGGGTTCGATTCCACCCGAACAGTCCGCCATGATGCTGATCGTACCGGTCGGGGCCACCGTCGTTACCGCCGCGTTGCGCATCGGCCGGTGATACCGCGTGTCCCAAACGCTTCCGGACCAGTTGGGGAAACAACCACGCTCCATGGCCAGTTGTTCGCTGTAATTGTGGGATTCGTCATTGATGAATTTCATGAACCGCTCGCCCCAGGCCACGCCTTCCTCGGAGTTGTACGGCACTCCGAGCTTGTAAAGCGCGTCGGCGAAACCCATCACGCCCAAGCCTATCTTGCGGTTGCCCTTGCACATCGCCTCGATCTCGGGCAACGGATAGTTGTTCGCGTCAATCACGTTGTCCAGAAACCGCGTCGCGTGATGGACGGTGGCCCGTAACCCATCCCAATCCACCCGGCCGTGGCCTTCGCTTTCGACGACGAACTTGGCCAGGTTGATGCTGCCAAGATTGCAGGCCTCGTAGGGCAGTAGCGGCTGCTCGCCGCAGGGGTTGGTCGCCTCGATACGGCCTAGGTGCGGCGTCGGGTTGTATTCGTTGATCCGATCGATGAAAACGACCCCCGGTTCGCCCGTCCGGTGAGCATTCTCGACGATGATTCGCCAGATATCCCGCTTCGTGTACACCGGCCTGCTCAAAGCCGAGCCGCGAGTGACGACCTCCTCGGTTTCACCCGATTGGTGCATCACTCGCAACTCGCCGTTGGGACCGCGCCTCACAGGAATCAAAGACCGCACATCGTACTCCCAGATCTTCAGGTCTCGCGGCATCACGAATTCCTGACCGGTCCGGGGGTTGCGAACGACGTGCGGAGAATCCTCGTCCTCCAGAAACTCCTCCATCCACTGATCGGTGATCTTGACCGAGATGTTGTAATTGGTGAACTGCGTCAGATCCTGCTTGGCATTCAGAAACTTCAAAATGTCAGGGTGATGAACGTTCATCATCCCCATGTTCGCTCCACGGCGAAACGCGCCCTGTTGGATCGCGTTGGTCGCCTCGCTGAACGCTCGCCAGAAGCTGATCGGCCCCGATGTCGTCCCCCCGGAGCTCTTGATGAAGTCACCCGTCGGACGAAGCTCGTCAAAAGCAAAGCCCGTACCGCCCCCCGCTTTCTGGATCAGCGCCGTCTGCTTGATGGCGTCGAATATCTCACTGATGCTGTCCCGAACGGGCAGCACGAAGCAGGCGCTCAGCATGCCCATCTCACGCCCGGCGTTCATCAGCGTGGGACTATTCGGCAGAAACCGTCGCTCGACCATCATGTCGAAGAACGCTTCTTCCCAGGCATCGCGCTGTGCCGCATCCGCCCCATAGCGGGTTTCCACATCCGCAATGGTCTTGGCCACGCGACGGAACAAGTCCCTCGGCGATTCCACCACTTGGCCGGACTCGTCCTTCTTGAGATAACGAGCACGCAGCACGCGGAGGGCATTCTCGGGCAGACCCAGATCGGGCCTGCTCTTGGGATCTGTGTCGTTCTCGCCTTGTCGATCCTTGACAATAGCGACCATTGACCAACTCCTTCAGGCCGCAACGGCCCCCGTTTCAACATCAAAGCAGACCAAAAACACGACTCGTGCTCCTTGCCTCCCCACGCGCAGACCACACCCTCGGAAGCACGCCTTCGCCTTCCGCTTTCCCTGGGCTTTAGGGTTTGATTAGGTCTCCAAGAACGACCTGTGCCCCTACATCTTGGGGGCAGTATTCTTAATAACTCAATATCTGCCCAAAGTCAACGGCATTACCGCCCCTAGATTCAGGAAATTATAACACTCACTTACAAGTCCCTGTCAAAGGGGAAGTTAAACGCCCAACGAATAGTTATTAACAAGCTATTTTTCTATATGTCGGCGGTCCAGCCGACCTGGCCCCTATATTTTGTGGCACGGGCAAACCAAAGTCAAGCCGATAATCGGGAAAAAAGCGGTGTTCCGGGTTCCTGCGAGTCTTGGCCAAATCCCACCAAGGAATACCGTCTCAGGGCAGAAAGCCCTCATTCTGGCTGCCAGCCATGTCCGCCTGCCTTGGCCCTCCCAAAAACTCGCTTGCTTCCTGTCATCTACCGATATATCCTATCATCCGGATACCTGGATTGGCCATGACGGCAAACGAAACCGTATTCAGAGCGATGTCAGATGCGACCCGCCAGAAGCTCCTTCGGGTACTGTCGGACTACGATCTGAGCGTGTCCGAGTTGGTCGAGATCCTGCGGATGCCGCAATCCACGGTCAGCCGGCATTTGAAGGTGCTTCGCGATGCCGGTCTGCTGGTGGATCGGCGAGTGGGAACAACGGTCATGTACGCCGTCCGGCCCCCAAGCGACGCTGCCGTCGTTCCGGGGAGGCCGCCAGGTTCGCAGGGATCACTCAGGCCGATGAGCAACGGTGTCATCGGCCTGCGAGATCGGTTGCTCGAATGGGTGGGACAAGCCCAACTCGACGGCGACGTCGCCGATCGGCTACAGAAAGTCGTCCGCCGCCGACACGCCGGAGACCGAGGTTTCTTTGACGCCCTCGCGGCCAAGTGGGATCGGTTGCGGATCGACGCTTTCGGAGAGGCCTTTCACCTTGAGGCCCTGACCGCCCTTCTGCCGACGGAGTGGACCGCCGCAGATATCGGCAGCGGCACCGGCTATCTCCTGCCCGTGCTATCCGCACGATTCCGCAAGGTCATCGCAGTGGATCCGGCTCCCCGAATGATTGAGATCGCCCGAAACCGACCGGAGGTCCGCGCAGCAGATAATATCGAATTTCGCGAAGGGACGCTCGGCAGTCTGCCGTTGGCCGACGCGGAAATTGACCTCGCGATTGTCTCGCTCGTGCTCCATCATGTGGAATCGCCGGCCGAATCGCTGCGGGACCTCAAGCGAACTGTCCACCCTCGCGGAGGGGTTCTGATCATCGAGCAGCAGGACCATCGGTGTGCTGAGTTCTACGAACGAATGGGTGACCGCTGGTGGGGTTTCGAGCCTGCCCAAGTGTCCGATTGGCTCGCACAAGCGGGATTTCGAGAGGTTCGAGCCGCGCCGCTGCGCACGGCCAGACCAAGTGACCGCAGCCGAGTGGATGCACCCGGATTGTTTGTCGTGACCGGGCGGGTTTCAGCGCCTTGATCGCGCGAGCGGTGAAACACGGAACGTAAGCCGAGCCTTCCGCGAAGCGCAGAATGGCTTTGGCAAGTCAAAAACAGTGCAAAGACGCAAGGATTTCTGAACAGGAGCATAACAAATGGCAACCGCCGTTACGGATTTCAAGGTCAAGGATCTGTCACTTGCCGACTGGGGTCGCAAGGAAATCGCCATCGCCGAGAGTGAAATGCCCGGCTTGATGGCCGTACGTGAGGAATACGCGGGTCGCAAACCGCTCGCCGGGGCCAAGATCACCGGCTCGCTGCACATGACCATTCAGACGGCCGTGCTGATCGAAACGCTGGTCGAACTGGGAGCCGAGGTCCGCTGGGCAAGCTGCAACATCTTCTCGACTCAGGACCACGCCGCGGCGGCCGTTGCCAAGCGGGGAATCCCAGTCTTCGCGTACAAAGGCGAAAGCCTCGAGGAATACTGGGAATTCACGCTCAAGGCGCTGAGCTGGCCGGACGGCGACGGGCCGACCAGCATCGTCGATGACGGCGGCGATGCCACGCTGCTGATCCATCGCGGCCGGGCTTTTGAGGCCGAGTTCGCCAAGACCGGCAAGCATCCGGCCATCTGCAAAGACAACCACGAGATCGAAGTCGTCGACAACCTCCTGCGCCGCGTCCGCGAAAAAGACGCCCGGTTCTTCCACAAGATGGCCGGGCGTGTCATCGGCGTCACCGAGGAAACCACCACGGGCGTCCATCGCCTTTACGAGATGTCCCGCAACGGCGAACTGCTCTTCACCGCGATCAACGTCAATGATTCGGTAACCAAGAGCAAGTTCGACAACCTCTACGGATGCCGCGAGAGTCTGATGGACGGCATCAAGCGGGCCACCGATGTGATGATCGCCGGCAAGAAGTGCGTGGTCTGCGGTTATGGCGACGTCGGCAAGGGTTGTGCCCAGGCGTTCCGCGGGCTGGGCGCCACGGTCTACATCACCGAAATCGACCCGATCTGCGCATTGCAGGCCGCCATGGAAGGCTACCAGGTGGTCACCATGGATGACGCCTGCAAATGGGCCGACATCTTCGTCACCGCCACCGGCAACGTTGACGTCATCACCCGTGAGCACATGGACCAGATGAAAGACCAGGCCATTGTCTGCAACATCGGGCACTTCGATAGCGAGATCCAGGTGAACCGGCTCGGCGATCTCAAGTGGGAGGAGATCAAACCGCAGGTGGACCACGTCATCTGGCCCGATGGCAAGCGGATCATCGTGCTGGCCAAGGGCCGCCTGGTCAACCTCGGCTGCGCCACCGGGCATCCCAGCTTCGTGATGAGCAACAGCTTCACCAACCAGGTGATCGCCCAGATCGAACTGTGGGAAAACCGCAACACCGGCAAGTACGAGAAGAAGGTCTACACGCTGCCCAAACACCTGGACGAGCGCGTCGCGACCCTGCACCTGAGCAAACTCGGGGCCAAGCTAACCAAGCTGACCGAGAAACAGGCCAGGTACATCGGCGTGCCGGTCAACGGGCCGTTCAAGCCGGAGCATTACCGATACTGATGGGTTCCCGACCCAAGGAGCAGGACGCCGAATCGACATCTGGAGCAGCCGTCGCCACAGCCACACACCGGTTGCCCAGAAGACTCCCTCCCCTGCCGCGGGTGTCCCAAGGCGCTCGTGATCCCCATGCACGGAGATGTCTTGACCCCCTGCTTCCTGTAGATCCCCTACCGTGATGGGCGAGTCGTTCCTGCCGCACGCAAAACCCGGGCGTCGGAGGCCGCGATGGTGATCGGTGCCGCCTGAGGCTGGTCGTCGGCAGCGGGCTTCGGAGCTGCGCCGGTCTCCAGCTCGTTCAGACGGTTCCAGGGTGGCCGGATTTCCACGGTTCGCGGCCGGTCTGAAAGGTTCACAACGGCCAGGCCCACGGTGCCGTCCGTGGCCAGCCAGGCTGTTGCCATCACGGCCGGCAGGTCGATTGCGTACGGGCTGCCGCGACCGGTGCCTTCGCCGATGAGCCGGGGATTGTCTCCCGTGACCTCTGCCTCGCCAAGGAACGTGCCAGTGAGAAGGAACTCGTGTCCTCCTCGTCGGGCGACGGCCAGGTTTCTCAGGAATTCAGCCTCCTTGCGGGCGTTGTCAGCCATGATCGAATCGACGCCGATCCAACCCAGTTGCGCGCCCCACAGGAACGCGCGAGCCATCTTCGCACGAAACGGCAGCGACTTGACGATGTCATCCCCGGCCATGTACTGAAAACCGAAGGTGATGATGCGTCCGCCATAGACCGCCGGCATCAGAGGGATGATCCGCCTCCCGCCGGTCGATGGCGTGTTGACCATCAGCAGAGCATCAAACTGGTCGTTCCAGCATTCGGCGTTCTCCTCGGTCGTGATCATACGGTCCTTGGGCAACCGCGCTCGGACCTGATCGAGCATCTTGCGGTAGCCGTCAAACCAGAAAGTCCCCCCGCCGCGCGAATGACCATGGTCAGGGTTGAAACATCGTACCGCATGGGCCGCGCCGATCTGGTCGATATACACGCCATCAACACCATATCCATTGACCAGCCGATCCACGATGCCGACGATCTTGTCTTGCCAGAAAACGGTATACGGGCACATGACGTTGAGCGGCACCTTCGAGCCGTATTCCTCGGTGTACGGCTTGCCATCCTCTTGCCGGGCAGCGGCCTGCTCGCCGCCTTCCTGCGTCCAGGTCTTCGAGTTCGGATCACACAAGCGACCGTTGATGTACGGCATAACACGGAACCCGGCCTCCTGCAGAGCCTTCACACCCTCGCGAAAGTGCGGCTTGGCAGGGAAGTACTCAGGGTAAAGCGTGTCGAACGGGATCTCGTGCCAGTTGTACCAGTGTAGGCCGATCGGCACGCCAAAAAACTCGCCCGCTCTGCGGCAGGCCTCGACGTTCTTAAGCGGCTCCGGACCGGGCATGAGCCAGAGGTCGATATCCTTGAGCCACTCTGGCACAGGCTGATTCCGGTTCTCAAGCCGTAGCCCACCTTTGTCCCCTCCCCATGGCGTCTCGCGAGTGAATGCCCGATAGATCTGAGCGCCGTTCCAGTAGTCCCCGTCGAATGCGCTGACGACCGCTTCAAACTCCGGTGCATAACGACCTCCAACCGTATCCGCATCCGAAGGCCAGTGCGTGCAGGTCACGCAGACACGGTCTTCGCTCGCCTTGACGGCCAGATGCTTGTGATGGCCCTTCCTGTCGTGAACGCCGACATACAGCCCCTTGCCGTCGCGATAGAAAGCTACGAAGGGCATCGAGGTCACCAGAGATGGGTAAGCGCCCTCATAGCTCATGCCCGGCTTCACGTCGTATTCCAGCCCCCAGCCGAACGGAGCTGCCATTCTCAGGCCGGGCTCTGTCCGGATGTTCGGCAGGATCGGCCAATCCGCCCGCACCACCTTCCAACCGTCGGGCAAACCGGCTCTGAGCCGCCACCCCGTCGCGCGCCGACCCTCCGTGATGGTCAAAGTAACCCGCACCTCTCCATTCTTCAGCTCGCCCAACCAGACAAACGTGTATGCCGTGCTGCCCGCCCCCTCTGCCTCGATCCATGGCACGCTCGCGCTGGTCAGTTCTGCCGTCGCCGAGTCCGGCCCCCGCAGAGCCAGTCGCCACAGAAGGTCCTTCTCGCCCAACGGTCCGGTCCATCCCGGCCCCAGCATCGCGGTGGCCAACTCGCCTACAGGCGACGACTGGGTGCGAAGAGATGCTTCGGCCGCCAAGCCGGTCATCGACCCGCCAAGAACCAATGATACGCATGCAGCCAAACGCAGGCTTTTCATATCGATCACCTCGCATCAGTCGGCCGAGCCCGGATAGACACCTGTGAGACTTCGAAACGCCGGGCAGTGTACCACCCCTGAGGCGCGCTTTGTATCTGGCCGCTGACCAGCCGTTCGGGCGCGCCGTTTGACGCTGGCACCAACCTTTCGATAGCATGGCGGTCTGGAGGAGCCCCGGGCGCGGCGTCGCCCGGGCACTCGCAGCAAGTCCAGTCCACTCGATAACGGAGGATCCAGTCATGAGTATGCATGAGAAGCTTTCGGGGTGTGCGTGCTGTCGGATGAGCCGCCGGCGGTTCCTCGCGACCGGGTGCGCAACATGTGTCGGGGCAACGGGCATACTGACGGCCGGGTCCACCGCGCGGGCTGCCGAAGGGCCCAGCAAGATCCGCGTCCGCATCATCTACTCACTGCACGGGCCCAAACAGGACCGGCCCGACTGGCCCAACAAAGGCTTTGACTTCCAGCCGGTGATGGACCGGATCACCAACACGCTCAAGGAGGCCTGCCCGCGATTCGAGTTCCTCACCTCGATGGCCGACGGCGAGGAAGCCGCCAACAAGATCCTGGAGCAGGACAAGACCGCTGATATCGACGGCTACCTCGTCTACCAGATGAACGCCTGGAACCGCGTGGTGCAGACCATCGCTGCTTCCGGCAAACCCACGCTGTACGCCGACTTCCAATATGGTGGCAGCGGCGGGTTCCTTGTCTATGGCGCCAAGTTCCTGCGCGACAAGACGCCGAACGTCGGCTTCGTCGCATCCTCGCGGATGGAAGACGTGGTCGCGGCCGTCCGCTGCTTCAGGGTGATCAAGCGGGGCGGCTCAATGGCCGACTTCGTCGCGGCTACGGCCAACGCCCGCCGACAACGCACGCCCAAGCCCGGCGATCTCACCACCAAACCCGACAAGGTCGAAGCCCTCACGCCCAAGGACTGCCTCGCCCGTATGAAGGAATCAAAGATCCTCACCGTGGAAAAGGGCTGGCACAACATGGACGAGGCGGTCAAAAAGGAGATGGGCATCGACGTCGTTCAGATCCCCTTCAAGGAGCTCAACGACGCCTGGGAGGCCGCGGACAAGAACGAGTCGAAGGCCATCGCCGACCGCTGGCAGAAGACGGCCGCAAAGATCGAGGGCGTCTCCCGCGAGACGCTCGAACAGTCCGCGGCGATGTACCTCGCCGAGAAGGCCCTCCTCAGGAAACACGGGGCCAACGCCATCACCATCAATTGCCTCGGCGGCTTCTACGGCAACCACATCCACGCCTACCCCTGCCTGGGGTTCCATGAATTGCTCAACGAAGGGCTGATCGGGGCTTGCGAATGCGACCTCCGCTCGACCTGCACTATGGTGGCAATGACCGCCCTGACGCAGGGACGGCCGGGCTTCATCTCCGACCCGGTCATCGATACTTCGTCGCGACAGATCATCTACGCCCACTGCGTGGCCTCGAACAAACCGTTCGGGCCCAAGGGCCAAGCCAACCCATTCGAGATTCTCACCCACTCCGAGGACCGCCAGGGCGCCTCACTCCGCTCGATCATGCCGCTGGGCTACATGACCACCACGGTCGAGTTCAGGCCGGAACTCAAGGTCGTTCTCTTCCACCAGGGCAAGGCGGTCGCCAACGTCGATGACGACCGGGCCTGTCGGACCAAGCTGGCCGTCGAACCGGTCGGCGACATCGAAAAACTCTTTACCGAGTGGGACCAGTGGGGTTGGCACCGCGTCACCTTCTACGGCGACCTCAAGGAGCCGGTCTTCGCCTTGGCCGACACCCTCGGCTGGAAGGTGTTGCAGGAAGCGTGAGCCCATCTTTCAGAACCGCGACCGTAAGGGAGCGGCAGGAAAGCATTATCAGTCGTCATCATGGTGCGGCTCATCCTGCCGATCAATGCGGTTCATCCTGCCGATCAACCACGTAGTTGCAGGCCGCGGCGAGCTGTTCCTCCGTCCATAGGGGTGTCGAAACGGGTACGGAGCTAGCACCACAGCGCAAGGTGGTTGATTTGAACCAAGCTCAGGCCTCGTTATGCCCCCCGGCGCTATCAGAAACACGGGGCCGCCCGCTTAAGAGAGCGACTTTGCGCTGTAGTGCTAGTTTTAGATGCGGTATTATACCTGTCAAAAGAAGTTCCGGGCCCTCGGACCAAGATGCACACCTTCCGCAGCCCCTCCGGCGTTGATTTCACCGGCACCACTTGGCCGAGCATCAGCATTCCCAGCACGCCGCAGCCGAACGACGACATCGAGACCACCACCTGGGTTTACGACCCGGCCACCGGCTTGCTAAAGCAGAAGATTGATGATTCGGGCCAGGCCGTCACCTACACCTACATCCCCGACGGCAAGCTCTCCACCCGCCAGTGGGCCCGGCACGACGCAAACACCGTCACAACATACACTTACGACTCCAACACCGGCGAGATGACCGGCATCGACTACCCCGGCAGCGACACCCCCGATGTGACCTTCACCTACACCCGCCTCGGGCGGCAGGCCACGGTCCAGGACGGGGTTGGCACCCGGACCTTCACCTACGACGAAGGGGTGACGGGCAAGCTGCACCTGCTCAGCGAGGCCATCGCCGGAACCGGCGGCTTCTACAGCAAGACCATCACCCGCGACTACCAGGGCACCGGCACCGGCGAGATCCCCGGCCGTGACGCCGGGTTCCACATCGGCACCGAGTACGGCGTGGCTTACCACTACGACAACGCGGGCACCGGCGGCCAATTGACCGGCACCGGCCGGTTCAGACGGATCACCGGCCCGGGCCTGCCCGGATACGTCAGCCCAAGCA
>ERZ795050.3044-NODE-3044-length-17221-cov-6.217523_pt1 | contig 17221 bp, 22 predicted proteins | sample MGYA00375134_ERZ795050 | MGnify/ENA primary metagenome ERZ795050 (study PRJEB30179, sample SAMN05720221) | activated sludge metagenome | isolation source: Anaerobic digester | place: Japan | collected 2015-05-26 ... | reverse complement strand
TTGGCAGCAAGTATCACGGCGGCGGCGGCGGGATTGGCGAACTGAAGTCGCTGCGCCTGATGAGTGGCGAAGCCGCGCCGACCGTGTACCACCAGTACAGCGACGGCGCGAAGAACTACCACCACATGCCGGCCGCGCTGGCGCCGCACCTGGAGGCCGCGATCAAGGCCCGATTCGGCGAACTGCTGGCTGACGCGCTGGAGCGCCAGAAAGCCGCGCTGAAGCAGGCTGCGGAGGCGGCCGTGAAGGAGCATGGCGAACTACTGAAGGCGGCTGGTATTGCTGCCTAACGGCTGAGGTAACCGGCCGTACTAGGTCCGGTTGACCGAGTTGTTAGGCCACAACGCGGAGAACGTGATGCCCCACCCGGAACGCTGGACATTCGACTGGTTTTACAAGAGGCACGACATGGACAAAGCAGACAACAGGGTTTACCGCCAAACGGAGACGGAGAAGCGTGCGGCCGAGTTGCACGAAGGCTGCCGGATGCCTATGGAGGAGGCGCGAGCGCTTGCCGCCAGTGAGGCGATCCCGGATTGGTACGCGCGCGGCCAGGATTGGGGCCTTGCCGATGCGCTGACGAACGGCCAGAGCGGCGATTGGGTTCTAGACGACATTGCGCGAGCGTTTGCGGCTGGCGCGGCTGCCAAGACAACGATGACGGTGGAAATATCGGCGGACCCGGAGATGTTGCGGCGCGCGATGGCGGCAGAGACAGAGGTCGCGCTGCTGCGCGCTGCACTTGACCAGAAGCATGCCGAGTACGAAGACCTGCAAAGGCATGGCAACAACGCGGCCCACAACCTGGCGCGCATGCAGGCAGCCCTGGCCGAAAACGCATCGCGCTCGGCCGACTACCTGCGCAAAGCCATCAAGGCTGAAGCCGAGGTGGCGCTGCTACGCGCGGCCCTGAACGGCGGGAACGTGATTGAGCGCTTGCAGTTCGCGCTGCAGCGGCTGGCCGATGCTGCCGAGGCTTTGGGCGTGAACAACTTCGGCGAAGACTGGAGATCCGATGAAGTGCAGGAACTCCAAGCAGCGACGCACGCCGCGCTGCGGGTATTGGCAATGCCTAACGCACCTTAGACCAAATGACATCCGACGAAATCGAGCGCCTGCGTGCCGAGCTGGACCAGTGGCGCAGACTCACCGACCCGCAGACCCTGCATGCCAAGCAGCAGGTCGGGGGTTCGAGTCCCTCCGGGCAGGCCACGTGCGGGCCGTAGCGGTAGCGGGCACTAACCTGTCCAAAATTGGGCAGGTTGTCCAATTTCTGCCCGCGCTACGCGGCCTCGCGCAACACCTCGACGGCCGCCTCTGCTGCCCGCAGCAGATCGTCGTCGCCCACCGCGCCGCCCAGCATGCGCGCCTGCAGCGCCTCGACGACGGCCTCGGCCGCGCGCCGCCCGGCGTCGATCTGGCGCACCAGCCGATCCCGCTCGGCTCGCTCGGCACGCCGGTCGCGCAGGACGTACTGCCGCGCCTCGTGCAGCGCAGCCCAGGCGACCATCAGCCGCGCGCGCAGGTCGCGGCGCTGGCGGGCTCTGCGGCGGGCCTGCAGCCAGTAGCGCAGGCGATCCCACGGGCGAGGCACACCTACTGCCCCGGCGCGCTGGCGGCGAGCCCCGCGGCCCGCACGTAGGCCTGCAGGCCCTCTAGGCGGGCGCCGTCGCGGTCAGCGACTGCTGCCACCGTCGATAGAGCTGCCGCACACTCTCGGACCACGACGGCGAGTCGGCCGGCGACAACGGAGGCGCCATCAGCTCGGCCGGGGGCGGAGGCAGCGTCACCGGGCGCACAGGCGCCGGAGGCGTAGACCTCGACGGCAGAGCGCAGCCGCTCGCCGTCATCGCGCAGATCAGCAGCAGCGCGCTCAACGCGCGCGAGCTTGGTGCGGGTGTCATCGTAGGCTCTCCTGACGGCGGATGCTGTTGCGGCCTCGCTGGCGCGTGCTGCGGCCTCGGCGACGGCCGTTGCCTCGGCGCGCTCGGCGCGCTGCGTGGCCTGCTCTGCGGCGGCCCGGGCCTCGCGGGTGTTGCGCCGCTCGGCGATGTTGGCGATGACGGCAAGGGCCAGCAGCAGGGCCAGCACGGCGGCGATGGCGGCGGCGATGCGGGTCATGGCTGCGCCTCCTTGGCGAGCAGCGCCTTCTGGGCCACGTTCGCGCCACCGTACAGGCCGACGACGGCGATGACCACGGTGCGCCACGTCGGCCCGTCGATCATCCCTTCGAGCAGCGACCACTGCGCGCAGGCAAGCGAGGCCACGGCAACGAGGAATTTGCGGCTGGCGTACCTCAAGCCCTGCCCTCCGCCGTCAGCGGCGCGCGCCGGCCCAGGCACAGGTCGCGCTCTGCTTGCCGGCGCAGCCATACCCCGTAGCAGCCGTGCGCGCGCTCGCGGCAGTCGGCAAGCACGCCGCGGATGCGGACCTTGCTGTAGGCCGTGATGCGCTCGCAGGCGGCGGCCATCTTGCCCGCTCGGATCAGGTCGCCCAGGCACTCCGAGCGCGGCAGGCACGAAGCGCAGACGTTGGCCGTGCCCACGTTGTAGGCCAACGAGGCAAGCGCGTCGTACTCGTGCTGCTTGAGCTGCACGCCCGTGCGTCCCCAGGTGCAGGCCAGCAGCTCGCGGCCGTGGCGCTCGATTGCCGTGCGCGTCAGCTCGTCGCACTGCGGCCGGGTGTACTGCGTGCCGATGGCGACGCCGCGCACGACGACGCCCGCGCAGACGGTGGGCACGCCGCCCACGTCGGCATAGACTCGGTGCTCGTTGCCCTCGCGCTCGGTGATCCAGCCGATGAGGCCGCCCGAGGCGACGACGACTCCGCCGACGATGATGCGCTTGAGGGGGGCTGGTACATCCATCAGTACGGCCCTCCGGGCGGCGGAGGCGGCGGCGGTGCGTCCCCGGTGACGGCGAGCTTGATGCCGGCCCAGATCGAGCCGACCGCCAGCGCGATGCTGCCGACCCAGATCAGCACTCGTCGCGCGCGCTCGATCCAGGCGATCGCAGTCGCGATGTCCTCGGTGATCGTCGTCGCCGCGGCGATCTGCGCGCCGATGCCGTCCAGCAGCTGCACGATTGATGCCTGCGCGTCGGCCACCGTGAGCATGCCGTCGGCGAGCTTGTCCATGCGGTGCTCAATGTCCTGCATCTGCGCTTCCAGCCGCCGCCGGTGCTCGCGCGCGGCGGCCTGCTCGACGACGACGGCCGCGAGCTGCTCGGTCAGGTGGCGCTGGCCGGCTGCCACTGCGACGGCAGAGTGCTCCAGCTCGTCCACGCGCGCGCAGAGGCCAGCGAAATCGGTATCGAGTCCCATGGTCATGCTCCGTCGTCGTGCGTGCCGCCGAACGCGGGCCGCAGCGCGTACTCGGTGGGCCACGGGCCGCGCTGCCCTGCGGCTGGCTGTCGCTCGCGCGAGATCAGCAGCCCGCAATCCTCCAGCGTGCGCAGCCACGCCGACGCGGTAGCGAGCTGCACGCCCAGTTCGTCGGCCGCCTCGGCGCGCGTGACCCACTCGGTGCGCGCGCGCTTGAGCAGGTCGGCCGCCATCGCTGCCGCGAGGACGCTCTTTGGGTGCGGCTTCATCAGTCGCCATCCTCGCTGCGCAACAGCGCGGCGCCCACGTCGGCCGCGGTACGCGCGGCCAGGGCCACGGCCCGCAGGTAGGTCAGGCACTCCTGCGCCTGGTGCGGCAGCAGGTCTTGGCGCGCGCCGGTGCGCGGCTGCACGTACTGCACGCCCAGGCCCGGCAGGTACTCCAGTTCGGCGAGCGGCCCCAGCGGCAGCAGCACGGGCGGCCTGTGGTGCAGCTGCACCTCGACGCCCTCGTGCCGCGCGATGCCGCGGCCCCTGCCGGCGCACCACCAAAGGCGGGTTGGGTGTAGGTCGTCGCTCATCGCATCACCACCACGATCAGGGCACCACAAGCTGCAGGCTGCCGAAGCCCAGCACCGCATTGGCGCCGGCAGAACTGGTGGCAAACATCACCTGCAAGTTTGTGGTGTGCGTGCCGCTGCTGGCTTCGGTCAGCACGTAGTCCCGGTCGCTGGTCATGGCCAGCCAGCTGCCCGTGGTGCCGGTGCTCAGCGCGTGGCCGGTGGCTTCGACACGAATCCAGTACGTGCTGCCGTTGCTGGACAGCACGGGCACCGTCCACGTGCCGGCGTCCACCCATGACCCGCCAGAGCCCTGGCGCACCTGGAATCGCCCGTCGCTCTTGAATCGCAGCCCGATCTCGGTCTGCGTGAAGCTGATCGCGTTGAACGCAGCCCCGATGCGCGGGCCGCTGATCTCGCCGCCCTTGACCTTGTTGACCACCAGCGTGCCGGTTATGTCCTGCTGGCCGGCCTTGGTCGCGCGGAAGCTGATCAGCCCCTGGTCGAAACTGTTGCTCATGGCCGTGATCGTCGCGGCATTGCTGCTGCCGCTGGCCGGCGTCAGGTTCGTCGTCGTGTAGGACCATGACCAGTTGGCGGTGTCGTCGATGCCGTTGCGGTTAATGTACGCGGTGATGGTGGCGTTGCTGTAGCTGGTGACCACGCCGTCGCTGGTGGCGGGCAGCAGCAGCATGGCCGGCACGGCGTAGCTGGTGTAGATGTCCGACGAGGCCGAGCCCTTGCGCACGATGAGGGTGCGCACGATGTCGAACTCGCCGGGCTTGGTGGCCGTCACCGTGACGGCACCTTCGCTGTCGCTGGTGGCTGACAAGTTGCCCCTGATGAGGTCGCGGCTTGTCACCTCCAGGCTGGGCAAGAAGTCGCCCGCCCAGGTGTCGTGAACCGTCGTGAATCGCAGGTAGGCGGCCGGCGGCGTGATGTCGTTGGGCACGGTGGCCGTGCCGCCAGCCCACGTGCGCCCGTCGGTCGACCAGAAGAGCTTGCTGGCACCGTCGACCATGTAGAGCACGCCAGACACCTGCACGATCAGGCGAGGCAGCTGATACGCCACCGGCGTGCTGTGCGCCGACCACGTGGTGCCGTTCGCCGACACCAGCACCTTCGTCGGGTAAGGCGCACTGACCGTATACAGGAAGGCCACCAGCAGCCCGCGGAAAGCCTCGACGTGATAGCAGCCGGTGATGGACTGCCCGGCCGTCGTCGTCAAGTTGACGGCAGACGACCAGCTCGAGCCAGCGTTGCTGCTGCCCCGCAAGTTGGCGCTGAGGTCGACGCAGGCCCACGCCGACCCCGCCGCGGCGAACAGGCATCCACTGTCAGGCGCCGTGTAGCTGGACCACGAGCTGCCGTCGCTGGTGCGGTAGCACGTCGTGCCGCCGCTGGACAAGATCAGCTCATTGCCGACCCGGCTCATGTAGTAGGCGGCGATGCTGGCTGGCAGGGTGTGCTCGGTCCAGGTGATGCCGCCGTCGCCCGAGCGGATCGCCTTGTCAGAGACCACCGCGGCGCCGCCGGTCAACACGAAGTAACCGCCGACGTAGCCTCCCAGCTCGCGCCGCGCCGACGACAGACCGTGGTCGCGCTCGGTCCACGTAGCCATGTCGTCGGCGCTGGTGCGAACCTTGGTGGTCGCCCCGAATCCGGTCATCAGCCACGTGCCGCCGCCGTAGATCAGCTGGTTGGCATAGCTCCACCCGCTGGGCCACGGCGTCTGAGCGGTGTCGCTGGTGCTGCTGACCGTGCCCAGGCTGGCCATCGCCGTCACGTCCACGCGGCCGGATGCGCTGATCGTGCTGGTGACGTTGGTGTCCACCTTGCTGAAGGTCCACGCCGCCCCATCGTCCACGCCCGCGCGCAGGATGCGCAGGGTGCTGAAGGCGTCGGCGTAGCTCAGCACGTTGCCGGCGGCGTCGGCCGGCAGCACGATTTCGCTGCGCGGGTCCCAGTAGACCGTGTAGGCGCCGGTGCTCTCGCTCTTGGTCACCAGAAAGCTCGCCGTGAGGTCGGTCTCGCCGGTCTTGCTGGCAGTGACGAGCACGGCGCCGTCCGGGATGGTCATGTCCGACACCGCAACCGTGACGCTCAGCGTACCCGTCACCGGCCCGGCGCCGCCGTTGATGGTGGCGGTCACGCCGGCATCGGGCGTGATGGCGATGGACCAGTCATCGGTGACGTCGGTGATGCCCTCAAACACCTGCACCTCGGTCTCGGCCCCGCTGTAGTCGCCGTTGTCGCCGGCCTCGTCGGTCGGCACGGCATGCGTCGGGTTGCTGAGGTAGATGCGCGGCGCCGTGGTCGTGGGGTCTGCGCGGTAGACCGTCAGGGTGTCGGTGGCCGTGCCCAGCGTGCCGGTGACCACCACGTAGCGCACGCTGCCGCTGGTGCCCGGCGCCACGAACTGCGCCGCCGACAGCGTGCGCACGTTCCCGCTGCCGCCCAGCGTCACGGCGCCCAGACTCGCGTCCGACGCATCGAATGCCTCGGCCGTGATGGTGGCCGTGCCCACCAGGCGGATCAGCTGCGCGGTGATGGTGATGAGGCCATCGCCCGGCGCCTGCGCGGTGTGCGTGGTGCCGCTGCTGAAGCTGAAGTAGGGGAATCGGTCGGCGGTCAGCCGCAGCAGGCCGCCACCGCCAGCGGGGTCGATGCTGTCGTCGACGGTGACGCTGATGCTGGCGGCGTTGACGCTGTAGTTGCCGCTGGTGTCCAGGTGCTTGGCGCGCACGATGTAGGTGCCATTCGGCGGCCGCGGGTGCTGGTAGTCGCTGCCGGCGCCGCGCCACAGGAACGTGGCGTCGGCCCAGCCGGTGCCGTCATAGCGCAGCTCGGTGGCCGCGTAGTCCGCTTCTTCGCACGGATCCCAGGTGATCCACACCTGGCCTGGCTTGATCTCGTAGGCCAAGCCGGTCACGTCGTCGGGCGGCGCGGCCAGACCCTCGGCCACCAGGCCGATGTACGCCCAGTCACCGGCGCGGCCGGAGGCGTTGATGGCGCGTGCGCGGAAGACGTAGGCGACGCCCACCTGCAGCGGGCCAAGCGTCACGGTGGTGGCGTCGCCCGGCAGGCTGCCGGTGCCCCACGGCGTGCCAACCTTGGCCGTCTGGTATTGGATGCTGCCGCCGTTCGGGACGAACGGCGACGTGCTCTGGTCCCACGTGACGACGGCCTGCGTGACGATGGTGCCGTCGCCCAGGCGGATCGCGTCCTCGTCGGCGGCCAGGTTCTGCAGGATGGCCGGAAGGCCGAACGGGTTGGGCAGGTTGGTGTCGGGCGCCAGGTCGCCGATGGTCGCCTCGCCCCAGGCCCAGTCATACACGCCCGCTGCCGTCTCGCGCAGGGTGTACTGGATGGTGCCTTCGCGCGTCAGCGTGCGCTCCAAAACCTCGAAGGGCTTGGCCGACCAGCCGTAGGTGGCCAGCGTCAGCAGCACCGTGTCGCTGGGCGCCAGGTCATAGGCCTTGAGGTTGCACGCCAGCTTGACGGTGACGGCCTGGCGCGCACGCTCCAGCTCGATCTTCGCCAGCCGCTGCGCGCGGTAGGTGTCGGACAGCGTGGGCACGTCGATCTGGCGCACGATCTGCACGCCGCCGTCGTCGGCCTCGTATCCGCTGTTCTCCACCAGCGGGGCCTGCAGCTCGGCAAAGGTCTCGGCGTCGCGGTAGGTGGCGCGGATGGCGTTGAACAGCTCGCTGCGGCTGGCCTTGGGCATCACGCTCACCGGCCCGGCCAGCATGTCGGCGGTGATGGTCAAGGTGGGCGTGCGGTAGGCGCCGGGACGCACCAGCCAGCGCCCTTGCGTCCACACCGCGCGGCCCGACATGCAGGCCAGCAGCTCGGCCAGCACGTCGCGCGGGCTGCGGTCGGTGGTGATGCTCAGGTCGCAGGTGTAGCGGGCCTGCACGTCCTCGTCGTCGAGGCTGAGGTCTATCTCCTCGTCGCAGATGTTGGCCGCCGCGATGATCTCGCTGTCAGGCACCTCGGCCGAGTCGGCGCGCATGCCTTCGTCGCTGCGCAGATAGTCGGCCACGCACAGGGCCGCGTTGTTGCTCCACGCGGTGGTTGTGGTGCGCGGGTCGTACACCTTCTTGCCGCGCACCACGGCGCTGATGTTGGGCACGCCGGTGCTGCCGAAGACGTCCTGGTCATACTCGAGCCGGACGTACAGGTAGCAGATGCCGCGCCCGCGGTGGTCGCTGGTCCACTTGCCGTCGCTCTCTGCCACGAGGTCAGCGCACGCGGTCTGGTCGTCGGTGCCCAGGTACTTGCGCACGCGCACCAGTGGCGTGGCGGCCTGCGTGTAGGTGTAGCCGATGGTGACGCTGGTGTCGGCCGGCAGCCCGGTGATGGTGTTGCTGCCCGCGGTGTGGCTGTAGCCGGTGTGGTGCGTCTGCGTGGCCGACTCGCCGACGCCGATCTCGGTGTACGCCGCGGTGATCGACTCAGCATTGCGCGGCAGCGTGAGTTGCCCGCTGCCGTTGGTGGTGCCGGTGTGCGTCTCCGCCTGCGTGCTGCCGCCCTTGGTGTACTCGCCGCTCGTGATCCAGCCGTCGCCGTCGGGCTCTGGCAGCGCCACCTCGTTGAAGTAGACCGTCTCGATGGCGTCGCACTCGTGCGCAGCCAGCGCCACAACCATGTGCAGGTACTGGCTCTTGTCGCCCGTGCTCTCCATGTAGACGATGGGGCCGCTGATGCGGTCGCGCCCGTAGACGATGCGACGCGGCGCGATGGCGCTGCGGATCATCACCTCGCGGTCCTTGGCGCTGGCGTTGGCTGCTGCGCGCGCACGGGCCTCGGCCTTGCGCGATGCATAGCCGCTGTAGGCGATGGCCGATGCCGCGACCACGACATAGGCGTAGCCCATGTAGGCCGCGGCGCCATAGACGTAAGTGCCGGTGGCGAAGTAGGCGATCGCGCCGGCTACGGCCTCTGCCATCTCAGTCGATCCTCCAGGCGCACAGCGCCTCGCTCATGGGCCCGAAGGCCAGCCCGGGGCGCCCAGGCGCGGCCCATGCGTGACCCATGCACACGGCCAACAGGTCTCGGCCCTGCTGCTGCAGCAGCAGCACGTCACCACGCCGTGCCACCGCCGCGGGCTGCATGTCGCCCAGGCGCTGGCACGTGGCCGCGCGCAGGCCGCCCAGGCGGCGCAACACGTCCACCGCATCGCGCCTGCCGCTCCATGCCGGCATGGGCACCGCACGCCCGGTGATGGCCTGCACGGCGCCGGCAGCGAACGTGCAGCAGTCCAGCGCGCCCCAGCCGAAGGGCTGCAGCCGGGCCGCGTCGACGTACTCGTCGAGCAGGCGGGGCCAGTGGGGCAGGCGCACGGTCAGCTCTTGAAAAAGGCCGCGCTCGGCCAGACGATGGTGGCCTCGGCGATCTGCGCCGCGTACGCGAAGAACTTGTCGCCGCTGTAGCGCGCCTGCTGCTCGGCGTCGCTGAACAGCGCGCCGCTGGGCTGCTGCCAGGCGATCATCTGGTGCTCGGCCGTCACGCGCAGCACCGGCTGCTGGCCGTCGTCCTCCATCGTCATCACGTCCATGACGCCGCGCCACACGCACGGGTCCACGCGCAGCGTGGTGCCGTCCACGATGGCCAGGCGGATCAGGCACTCGCGGCCCTGCACGTCCTCGGTCAACGCGGTGGAGATGGCCGCGGATTGCACGGCGCTTAGTGTCAGCAGGATGCCGCGCGCCTCGGTGTCGGTCTCGGTGATGGGCTCGATGGTGCCGATGCCCGACGCGCCGAGGTAGTCGTTGCCGTTCCACGTCACCGTGAACGGCAGGTCGGCCAGGTAGAGCCGGCCGCTGTCGAGGTCGAGCTCGACCAGCGCGAACATGCTGACGTTGGCTGCCGCCAGCGCCGCGGCGGTGTTGCTGTCGAGGTTGGTGCGGCTCATGCAAACACCTCCACCAGATCGAGCCCGAACGACGGCTGCACCGGGCCAGGTTGGCGCGGCAGCTCGACCGTGGGCTCGGTCAGGATGTAGAGCGCGGTCGGCTGCGCCAGGGTGACGGCGCTGGCGCTGGACAAGCCCGCGCGCAGGGCGTGGCGGATGTGCACCGTCATCGCGCCGCCGCTGTCGGATGTGGCGTCGGCCGCCACGCGGCACAGTTGCCCGTTGGCGAACTTGATCCAGTCGCCGCGCAGCAGGGTCTTGGCGTTGCCGCAGCCGGCCAGCACGACGCTGGTGGCGAAGGCGTCGGCAGCGGCCCCCAGCGTCACGCCGGCGGTGTTGCACGTGCCGCGCGGCACCGGGCGCTGCCAGTCATAGATGCTGACGCGGTGCTCCATGCCGGACAGTCCGGCGAGGAAGCCCTCGAAGTCGTCGCGCACGGCGCGGCGCATGGGCGGCATGGTCAGCGACCAGCCCCAGCGGCTGCCAGGCCGCGTCACGGTCTGGCTGACGCCGTTCTCGCTGCTCATGTTGTGCCGCGCGTTGACGATGACGCGCAGGGCCGCGGTCTGCGGCACGTGGCGCGGGTCGGTGGGCCAGGCGTAGGTGGTCATCAGGCCGCCCCCCGCAGGCTCATGTTGCCGCGGCGCATCAGGTCCTGGATCTCGGCCACCGCCGCAGCCTTGGCAGTGGCAGCGGCCTGCAGCACCTCGTTGCGCGAGGCGCCGGCCGCGACGTTGATGGTCTGGTTGATCACCACGCCACCCATGCCCGCCGACTGCACGCCCAGCTTGCCGTCGCGGCCGCGCTTGAGCGGCAGGATAGCCTCGGGACCGGCCTCGCCCATCATCCCGGTGCGCCCCCCCGCGAAGCCGAACAGGGTCGGGCTGTTGACAATGCCGCCGGTGGCGAACGGGATCACGCCGCTCGGGCCGAATGCGTTGCCCTTGGCGCTGCCGAGGAACCCAGCCAACAGGCTGCCCCAGTTGACGCCACCGATCGCGCCGACGATGGGCTCGGTGATGCTCTTGCGCACCAGCAGCCGCAGCAGGTCGTCGCCGATGCCCTTGAGAATGTCGCTGAACTTCTTCCCGCTAACAACGGCATCCTCGAAGGCGCTGCTGAAGGTCAGGCCGATGTCCTTGCCGATGTCGTCGGTCTGCTTCTTCAGCTCGGGGAAGGTGCCTGCCAGTTCCGTAAGCCTGTCCTGCGCGCCGAGAATGGCCTCTTGCAGTTGCACGAAGCGCGCGCTGCCGGCGTCGACCTTGGACAGCTCGTCGTTCAGCAGCATCAACGTGCGCTGTGCGTCGGCGAGCTGCGCGCTGTCGGTCTGCGCCAGCAGGGCGTTCACCTTCTCCAACTCGGCGCTGATCGGCGGCCCCACATCGCCCTTGTCGATGGGGGTCAACAGGCTGCGCACCTGCTCGACGATCTTCGGGTCAAGGCCGGCTGCGGCAAGTTCTTCGAGCTTGGCCAGCTGGGCGTTCAGCTCGGCCAGTTTCACGGTGTCGGTCCTCTCGATCAGCGCAGCCACACCGCGGCCGATGACGTCGGCATAGGTGTCCGGTGCGCGGTCGAGGCCGGCCACGCGCGCGGGCTTGGGCGCGGCACTGATCGTCGGCAGGCTTGCTCGCGGCCTGTTGCGCCCTTCGTTGCCGTACTCGTCTGGCAATGGCCCCTTGAGCCCCTGCGTCACGTCCAGCGCCTGCCGCTGCAGCCCTTCGAGCTGCGTTCGCAGCGCCGCAGCATCGGCCGCCCACTTGGCACGCACGGCGCCCGGAAGCTCAAGGTTCTTCGCCAGTGTCTCAGCCCGCAACAGCCGGTCGGTTACGACCGTGATCGCCCGCGAAAGGTCTTCCGCCTGCTGAATGGCTCGGCCAGTCTCCGTGGGCGTGAACAGCGCGGAAAGGAATCCCTCCTTGCGCCCACGCTCCAGCAGGTTGTTGATGGCGGTGATCAGCGGGCCGGAGATGTCGCGCGCCACGTCGGTGGCCGTCTTGCCAAGCCGTGCCAGTTCCTTGTTGAACCGGTCCACCTGATCGGCCTGCTCCCTCGTGACGGTGGCGTTGAGCTGGCCCGACTCGGCCAGGTCCTTGAGCAGCGGCGCCACCTCCTTGACCGACTTGCCGAACAGCTCCTGCACAAGCCGAGCCTTGTTGCCGTCGTCCTCGAACTGCTGCAGCGACTGCGCCACCTGCAGCAGCGCCTGCGCGGGGTCGATCCGGCGCAGCTCCTCGGCGCTCAGGCCGATGGCGCGCAGGGCCTGGTCGGTCTCGTTGCCGGGCTTGGCGGCGGCGAGCTGCTGGTTGAGCTTGACCAGCGCGGCGCCCACGGTGTCCATCTGCGTGCCGGTGCGCGCGGCAGCGTCCTCCAGCGCGGACAGGTTCTCCACGCTGGCACCAGTGGCGTCAGACAAGTCGTTGAGCGCGTCGATGCCGTCAAGCGTCTGCCTCACAAAGCCCGCAATGCCGGCAACAGCGAACACGCCGGCCAGCACGGGGCCGACGGTGGCCGCTACGCTCTTGAGGCCGCTGAATGCGCCGCTGATCTGGTTGGCGGTGCGCTCGGCCAGCAGGCCGGCCTTGTCCAGCCCCGCCTGCAGGTTGGCAAGGCGCGCTTCGATGTCGATGCTGAGCTTTGCGATGGCCATGCGTGCCTCAGTCGTCGGTGACAGCGCCGCGGTCGGCGTCGTCGGGCTTGCGGTGGGCCTTGATGACCAGCAGCCGGTGCAACAGGCCCTCCACGTCGCGCACGCCGTGGTAGGCGCACAGCAGCGGCAGACCGGCCCAGTCGATGCCGCCCATGCCGTTGGCGAGACCGTTGAACACGCGGATGGCCATCACGTCGTCATCGGTGGGCGGCGGCGGTGTTTCGCCCTCGTACTGGATGCCCGCCTGCGCATCCAGCACGGCCGTCAGTTTTTTGCCGTCGCATCCTTGGCCGCGAGGTGGTCGGTGATGGCCTTGGCGATGGCTTCGGCCACCGGCTGCACCCAGTCGATGCGGTCGCGCACCAGATCGCGCCAGAGCGCGGCATCGAACGGCACCGGCGAGTCGGACCCGATGGACGAGCCCAGCACGACGGCCTCAGTGACGCCATCCCAGCCGTCGACGTACTCGCACACGTGCTCGATGGTGATGCCGAGGCGGAAGCGCGCGAACTCGGTCTCGTGCGGGCGCGCGAAGCGCACGCGCACGCCGCCCGGCAGATCCGCCCAATGGCGGCGCTGCTCGGCCAGCCGCGCGATCAGGGCCTGGGCGTTCACGCGGCCGACAGCTTCAGCGCGTAGCCCTTGACCGCAAAGTCAAGCGAGCCGCTGCCGATGGCGCCAACTTGCACAGACTCGCCAGCGAGCGAGGGCTCGCCGCAGAAGATCCGCACGGCGGTGGTGCCGATGCTGACGCGCACGACGATGATGCCGCCGGCCTGCGCTGCGGCCTCGAGCAGCTGCGTGGCCGCAGTCGGCACGTCCTGCGCCAGCACGCCGACGTTGACGGTCTGCGTCGGCAGGAGGCCCTGCTCCTCCTTGCGCACGATGTCCAGCAGCGTGGTGACATCCAGCTTCTCTCCAGCGCCTCCGCTGATCTCGTAGCTGGTCGACTCGGCCAGCGTCGACCACGTGGCAACCGGCTTGAACAAGCCGCTGGTGTAGGCCGCAAAGGCCGTGGTGTTCAGGCCCTGCAGCTCGAAGCTGTTGGTCGCCTGATTGGCCACGCGCACGGCCTGCTTTTCGAGCTGGGCCATGCCGCCGACGGTGTGAAAGTAGCCGACGGTCCCGTTGGCCTGGCCGTGCGATGTGGCTGTGGCCACCCCCGGCAATGCTTGGGTGACCGCGGACACGGTGACATCGCTGCCGTAGGTGGCCGCGATCTCGACTCGGACGTTGCGGCCCTTGATGTTTGCCATCGCTGGCTCCTTTCAGACGAGAAAAAAGCCGCCCGTGGGCGGCTTGGTTGGTGAACTGGCGGACGCGCTATGGCGTCCAGTCGACCTCGAGTTGGACGCCGTCGAGGCCCATCTCCTCGTCGAAGACGGTGGCGTCAGACAGCACGTAGGCGCAGCGCGCGGCGTCGGCGGTGTCGATGGCGTCGCGCACGAGGTCGGCCAGCTCGCGCGCGGCGAGCTGATCGCCTGCCCAGCACTGCACGCTGATCGTGGCCTGCAGCTCGTCGCCTGCGCCCAGCAGCGTCTGCGCGGGCTCGGTGCGCACGGCATAGACCACGCAGGGGAAGCCGCCGCCCTCGGGGATGGCGTTGAGCGCGATGCGGGTGCCGATGACGGCCGTCAGCGGCGCGTGCGCGGCCAGCACGGCGCGGAACTGGGATTCGGCGCTGCTCATGGCGGCGGGGCCTTCGGGGTGTTGAGCTTGGCGATGGCCGCCTGCAGCTTGGGCATGATGGCGTTGAGCGCGGCGCCGAGCTGGGCGGCGCCGGCTTCCAGGAACTTGACGCCGGGCACGCGCTTGGCGACGCCGACACGGTTGAGGCGGCGGCGCTCGCGGCGGGCGGCTCGGCCGAATCGGTCAGGGCCGCTCGCCGGGTTCCAGCCGAACTGGATGAAGCGCCAGTAGAACGGGTCGTTGGGGTTCTTGGCGCCGCTCTGGCCGGCCTTGGCGGGCCGCACGTTGACGAACACGCCCACGTCGCCGCTGCGGCGGGCCAGCTTGCTGGTGCGCACCACGATGGCCTTGCGCACGGTGCCGGGCTTGCGCCGGCCGGCCTGCACGGCGGGGTCGCCGATGCTCAGCACCGGCGCGGCGCTGCGGGCAGCGTTGCGCACCAGGCGTGCGCCCGCGGCCAAGGCATTGCGCACGGCGCGCACGCGCAGCTTGCCCGGCAGCGCGGCCAGCTCGCGGCGCAGATCAGCGACGCCGCTTACCTTGGCGGTGATCACGCGGCGCCTCCGTCACGGATGCCACCCGAGCACATCAGATCGAGCGCCACCTGCCGGCCCTGCACGTCGATCGGGTCGCCGACGATGGCGTAGGCCACGCCACGCCACACGACGCGCCAGCTTGGCAGCACGCCGGCCCGGTAGCGGATGCGGAAGCGCACCGACACCTCGCTCGTGATCTGCCCGCCGGCCAGCATCTCGCGGGCGCTGACGGGCCATGCGGCGGCCCATACGGTGGCCTCGTCCACCCAGTCGCCCGAGCGTCCGCCCACGGCGTTGCGACCCACCGGCGGCGACTGCAGGGTGATGCGGTGACGCAGGTCGCCCGCGTTGATGGCGAGGGTCATGCGCTGTAGATCCGGTAGCGGTCAAGCAGGCGGTCGGAGAAGCGATCCGGCATGGCCGTGAGCGTCTGCCCGGCGGCGACGGCTGCGCGGTGCTCGATCAGCGCGCCGATGCGCAGCAGCATCCAGGCGCGCACGGTTTCTGGCACCGGATCAAGACCGCACGCAATGCGCACGCGCACGGCGTTGGCGCTGTCGTAGGTGGACGGCCATTCGTAGCCGTCTGCCGGCAGCGCGAAGCACTGAGCACGGTCCATGTTGTCGAGCACATAGGCCGCCGGGTCGAGCGTCTGCAGGACGCCTGACGTGTCGAGGTATTGGATCGACTGGATGCCAGTCACGTCAGGGCCTAGCGCTATCTCGACGGCGGGGAATGCGTCGAAGGTCAGCTGCCACACCTGCGCGGCCAGCAGGCGGCCAAGCTCATGCTCGGCATCCTCGCGCGCCGCCGCGACGAAGCCGGTGATCAGCGCGTCGTCGGCGTCGTGCTCGACGCGGGCGTGCAGCTTGGCTTGAGCCAGCGTGATCGGCTCCGTGTCAGGGCCGGAGATGTGGATGCGGGTCATCGCGTCCTCGTGCTCAGGCGCGGCTGGCGCGCGGTGGTGGACAGGCGCAGGCCCAGCGGGGAGACAGTCAGGCCGCCGGCCGCGTAGCCGGTGATCAGATCGACCGCCGCGGCCAGCTCTTCGATTGACACGTCCCAGGTGCTGCCAGGCAGCGCGCCGGCCACGGTGTCGATCGCCGTCGCCTGCTCGGTGATTGCGCGCACCATCGTCGTCGCCGCGGCCAGCGCGTCGGTGGCGCTGCCGGCTTCGAGGATCGTCACCAGCAGCGTCGCCGCGGCGGTGAGCGCATCGGTCGCGCTGGCCGTCTCGGTAATGGCCGCAGCACCGGCCGCCGTGTAGCTCGCCGATGCGTCGTCGCTGGCGCTGGCGCTCTCACTGATCGCGCGCAGCATGGTCGTGGCCGCCGCGAGCTGGTCATCCGCGCTGGCCGTTTCCGTCAGCGCCCGCAGCATGGTGTTCGCTGCGTCGAGCGTGTCGGACGCCGACGCCAACTCGGTGACGCTGCCGCTGCCCGTGGCCGAGTAGCTGGCCGTCTGCGTGTCACTCGCGCTCGCGGCTTCCGTCAGCGCAACGGCGGCGATGGTGGCCGCGGTGATGATGTCGGCGGCGCTGGCCGATTCGATCAGGCTGACCAGGGCCGTGGTGGCGGCGCCAAGGCTGTCGCTGGCGCTGGCGGATTCGGTGAGGCTGACGGACCAGGAGCCTCCGCCACCCGCCGCCACAGGCACCCAGATGCGCCGGGGCTCGAAGAGCTGCCATGGCGCATCTGGGTGGCGAGTAAGCGCCGCCATGCCGGCCTCACCAATGTCTTGCAACCACACCGCCGCGCCGGCTTGCTGGAACGCGCGCTCTTGCGTGCCGACCGACAGATCAAGTCGCGCCGACCCCGCCGATCTCAATCCGGCGGCTTTGTTCGGCGCGGCCGCCGTGGCGGCGACAGCCCCATCGACCCACAATTGCAATGCGCTATTGCGGATGTACCGCATGCCAATTGCATGCGGCGCGTTGGCGCTCAGTATCGGCCCGGTCACACTGATGGCGCCGTTGTAGTCCGGGAAATGGTAGACGGCGGCGCGCAGCGCCCCAGCGGCGTACGTCTCAATCAACAGGCCGGTCTCGCCCTGCCCGAACACAGCCAGTCGCGTTGTTGCGCTCACGTTGTACGGCGTCGTGTTCCACCCCCACGTCACCATGCACAGTTCGTCTACACCAGCCGGCTGCCCCATATCGGATGCAGTCCAGCCCGTGACCCCGCCGGCCGTGTTGTACGCATAGCCCGCTGGCGTGAGCACCGTGTTCTGCACGGACGGCGCACGGCCACTTATCAGCTCGCGCTGCTGCGCCGCGTTGAACAACAGGAACGGGGTCGGGAACGGTGCGCCGATTGCGGGGGTGACAGCCTCCTGCGGCTGCGCGTCCCACGGTAGCAGTAGCTCGCGCAGGGCCACGGCTTAAGCGTCTTCGTAGGTGAAGGGCTGCGCTTTGAGGGTTAGCGCGGTGCTGGAATAGGTCGTGGCCTGTCCGGTCTGGTTGCGGACATAGAACAGGGCCGATGCGACGCCCGCCAGGATGTTGTGAACAACCAGCGGTTTCAGGTTTGCCACATCTTGGTTATCGACGC
>ERZ795050.3031-NODE-3031-length-17259-cov-5.421704_pt1 | contig 17259 bp, 6 predicted proteins | sample MGYA00375134_ERZ795050 | MGnify/ENA primary metagenome ERZ795050 (study PRJEB30179, sample SAMN05720221) | activated sludge metagenome | isolation source: Anaerobic digester | place: Japan | collected 2015-05-26 ... | reverse complement strand
TTTACTTACCATAAGATAATGCAGGGCCTGCTTGATGCATATACACGGACGGGAAATAAAAAGGCGTATGAGATGGTTGCTGATATGGCAGCCTACGTGGATATGCGTATGTCGAAACTCGACAGCGAAACCATAGAAAAGATGCTGTATACCACTGCAGCCAACCCATCAAATGAAGCCGGCGGAATGAACGATGTTTTATATCAATTGTATAAAATATCAAAGGATCCGAAACATCTTGCACTTGGCAAAATATTTGACAGGGACTGGTTTCTTATTCCGTTGTCTGAAAATGAGGATATTTTATCGGGATTGCATTCAAACACACATTTGCCGCTCGTTATTGGGTTCGCCCAAAGATATTCTTTAACCGGAGAAAGACTTTATTTTGACGCATCCGTTAATTTCTGGAAAATGCTCATTTATTACCATGCTTATGTCAACGGGTCAAGCAGCGGTCCGCGCCCCAATGTTGTAACTCCTACCTCCCTGTCGGCCGAACACTGGGGGGTGCGGGGTATTCTGAGCAACACCCTCACAAAGGAAACAGGTGAATCCTGCGTATCGCATAATACCCAGAAGCTCACCTCAGCTCTTTTCACATGGAACGCAGACCCCGAATTCGCCGAAACATACATGAACACATTCTATAATTCCGTGATGGCATTGCAGAGTGCCCGGACCGGCAGGGTGGTATACCATCTTCCTCTGGGATCCCCGAGGGTTAAAACGTTTCTCAGGGAAAACGACTTTCGTTGCTGCAACGGATCATCAATTGAAGCATTTGCGCAACTTAACTCAGGAATATATTACCATGACGAATCCTCGGTATGGGTTAACCTATACATCCCTTCAAAGGTAACCTGGACCAAAAAAGATGTTACCATTGAACAGTCCGGTAATTTTCCATCGGATTCTGTTATAAATTTTGTAATTTCCACTAAAGGGAAATCAGTTTTTGACCTGAAACTTCTTGTCCCCTCATGGGCAAATAGTACTGAAGTATATGTAAATAATGAAAAGCAATCCGGACTTATTAAACCCGGCTCATACTTAAGCCTGAACCGCGAATGGAAGAATGGTGACAGGGTAAAACTGGTTTTCCATTACGGATTCCATATAAAGACGATGCCGGATGACAAAAACGTGATAGCCCTGTTTTACGGGCCGATGCTGCTGGCATTTGAGACTAAAGCCGAACTTATCCTGAAGGGGAATAAAGAAGATATACTTAAAAATATCAGTGTTCAGGATACCAGTAAAAACATCTTTCAATTAATTAATGGAGGGCAGAAATATTTACTAAGACCGTTGTTCGATATCGAAGAAGAGTCCTATGGCGTTTATGCCAAAATACGAAATTACTAAAGACTAAGAAACTAATTAACCAACCCGAATGAAACCTTACATTATGAAATTTGAAAGAACGACCTTAAAACTTTACTTTTTAGTATTTGCAACTTCACTGATGGTTTGCACCTCATGCTCTTTCCTTAATAATAAAAAAGAATCTGATTCTAAGGAGATGGTTGTCTGGTACAACAAACCGGCAGGAAATGCCTGGCTCGACGGGCTTTTTATCGGCAATGGTTATATGGGGGCAAATGTGTTCGGAAGAACTCATAACGAAAGGATTGCCTTAAACGAATCAACCTTCTGGTCGGGCAGACCTCATGATTATAACGACTATGAGGCAAATAAATATTTTGAAGAGATTAAAAATCTTGTCTTTGCCGGTAAATTTAGCGAGGCAGAAGAGCTGGCCGACAGGCATTTCTACGGAAAACCCGCAGCACAGCAGGCCTACCAGCCTCTTGGTGATCTGATCCTCACTTTTTCCAACAAGGGTGATTCTGTAAGAAACTACTGCCGGGAGCTTAACATGGAAACGGGAGTGGTGAAGATTACCTACACAGAGGGTGACGTGAAGATGACACGCGAGGTGTTTATGTCGTATCCCGACCATGTAATGGTGATGAAGGTGTCGGCAGATAAACCCGGAAAAGTCTCACTGGAGGCAAAACTTAAAAGCCCTTTTTCCGAAAAAACAACGGCAAAAGACAACAGGCTGACCTTAAACGGAACATGGAAATATCTCCCCGAAACTGAAAGCTGGCTGATTGCCAAAGTTGAAGGACAAGGGATGAGGTTCCAGACAGATCTAATTGCATTGCCCGAAAAGGGGAAACTGATGGCCACCGACTCAAGCCTTGTGATATCTGACGCCAGTTCGGTGACACTTATCCTCACGGCTGCCACGAGCTTTGTTAATTACACTGATATAAGCGGAGACCCTGCGGCAAAATGCGAAGAAATACTGGCAGGAGTAAAAGGAAAGAATTTCGCTGCTTTGAAGAAAACCCACCTGGACGATTTCACCGGATTAATGAGCAGGGTTCATCTCAGGATAGGTGATCCGGCCATGAATGAAAAACCTACAGATGAGAGGATTGCAAATATTAAAAAAGGCCTTCCCGACCCGGATCTTCTGGCGAAGATATTCCAGTTTGGCCGTTATATACTCGTTTCAAGCAGCAGGCCAGGCAGTGAACCTGCAAATCTGCAGGGGCGGTGGAACCAGGATCTGCTTCCGAACTGGGGCAGCAAGTACACTATTAACATCAACACTGAGATGAATTACTGGCCGGCAGAGGTGACCAACCTGTCGGAATGCCACATGCCGTTGTTTCACATGCTGAAGGACCTGGCAGAGAACGGGGCAAAGACTGCAAAGGCTTATTACAATGCCGGGGGCTGGGTGGCTCATCATAATACCGACCTCTGGCGCGGCACTGCACCTGTCGATGCCGCACGATACGGAATGTGGCCGGTGGGAGGCAGCTGGCTTTGCCAGCATATATGGGAACATTACCTCTATACCGGAGATGTCGGATTCCTGAGAGAGTACTACCCGATAATGAAAGGCTCCGCACAATTCCTCATGGATATAATGACCATCGAACCAAAACACGGCTGGCTGGTCATCCCATTCTCAATGTCGCCAGAACAGGGATTTTTCGTAAAGGAGGGGGCAAAAGAAGCTTTCCTTTCAACAGGACCTACGATGAACACCGGGATAATTCTGGATTTGTTTCCCAATTGCATTGAGGCGGGGAAGATACTGGGCGTTGACAGGGAGTTCGGCGAACAGCTGAGCGAGGCACTCACGAAAATACCGCCCTACCAGATCGGGAAAGACGGCCTTCTGCAGGTCTGGACCGAAGACTGGATCAGAGGCAACGAAGGGCACAATATGTCGGCGAACTTCGGATTCTTCCCGGGCAAATCCATCACCCTGCGCGGTAATCCTGAGATTGCCGCGGCAATTCAGAAATGGCTCGAACCACGCCGCGCGCGTACAAGCTGGACAAGCGCCTGGGATATATGCGACTGGGCCAGACTTGAAAACGGCATCAAAACAGATACGGTTATTAAACAGTTCTTCCTTTCGCCGGGGCCCAGAGGCGGAATAGGGATTAATTTCCAGAACACATCCAGCAACCAGTCGGATGCAAACTACGGCTATACTGCAGCTGTCGCAGAATGCCTTCTGCAAAGCCATGCAGGCGAGATTTTATTATTGCCGGCTCTGCCTGTAAGCTGGAAAAATGGCTCAGTGACAGGCCTCAGGGCAAGAGGAGGATTTGAGGTTGACATTGAATGGAAAGACGGAAAACTTAAAAAAGCCGAAATAACCTCCCTGCTGGGAAATCCATGCGCTGTAAGAGCTAACGGAAAAGTGACAAACTACAATCCGGCCAAAGGTAAAAAAATTATTATCAGGGATATTTAAAACAAACTTCCAATTATAAATCTACGAAAAATGAACAGAAAGGTTACAAAAATCGCACTGCTTTTACTTTGCAGTATTTTTATTTCAGCTGCTTTGGGAGACGGCAGTAAAGGAAAGAAACCTATTTACCTAAATACGGCCTATTCATTCAGGGAAAGGGCCGCCGACCTGGTGTCAAGAATGACTCCCGAGGAAAAGCAGACTCAGCTTGGGAATACAATGCCGGCAATACCACGTCTGGGCGTAAACAAATATGACGTTTGGGGAGAGGCTCTCCACGGGGTAATGGGCAGAAACAACAACAGCGGCAAGACTGCGACTTCATTCCCTAACAGTGTGGCGGTCGGCTCAACGTGGGACCCCGGGCTGATAAAGAAAGAGACTTCTGTGATTGCCGACGAGGCAAGAGGCTTCAACCACGATCTGATTTTCACGCTGACCTACTGGTCGCCGGTTGTTGAACCGACGCGCGATCCCAGATGGGGAAGGACAGCGGAGACTTTCGGAGAGGATCCCTTCCTTGTATCTCAGATAGGAGGCGGTTTTGTCCGCGGCCTGATGGGAGACGATCCGCTGTACCTGAAAGCTGTTCCCTGCGGCAAACATTATCTGGCAAACAATACAGAGTTTAACCGCCATAACGGCAGCGCCGATATGGACGACAGGGATATGAGGGAGTATTATCTTGCACCTTACAAGGCCTTGATTGAGAAAGACAGGCTTCCTGCAATAATGTCCGCGTACAGTGCAATAAACGGTGTTCCCGTTTCAGCCAGCAGGTTCCTCATCGATACCATTGCGAGAAGAACCTACGGACTCGACGGGTACGTGACCGGCGACTGCGGGGCTATTTCTGATATACGCTCCGGACATCGCTATGTTCAGACTGCTGAAGAGGCAACGGCACTGGGACTCAAATCGGGTGTTGATACCGATTGCGGAAGCGTTTATCAGACCAGCGCCCTTAATGCCCTTGCAAAAGGCCTTATTACCGAAGCTGAAATTGACAAGGCCCTGGTCAATATCTTTACCATAAGAATGAGACTTGGGGAATTTGATCCAAAGGAAAAGGTGACTTATGCCGGCATTAAACCGGGAATAATCAATGACCCTTCACATAACGACCTTGCCGTTGAAATAGCAACAAAAACTCCTGTGCTGCTTAAAAATGAAATTTCATCAAAGACCGGACAGAAGGCCCTCCCGCTGAATACGGCAGGCATCAAAAAAATTGCAGTTCTCGGTCCTCAGGCCGACAGGGTGGAATTAGGCGATTATTCAGGGGAAGTCGAACCCGGACTGAAAGTCACTCCTCTGGCAGGAATAAAAAATTACTTAAAGGAAAAAGGACCCGATATCGAGGTTGTTCATAGTTCCGGCGGAAACACGGAGAGAAGAACGGATTTCATTACATTAAACAGTTTTGCAACCAGGTCAAAAGACGGAAGCCTCAGGGAATATAACGCGGCTAATTTCAATGCCTCGGCATCAGGTATTATTGTCTCTTCACGGTTCGGAGGCCCTTCAATTAGGGGAATCAAAGACGGCGACTGGACTGCCTATGACAATATTGTTCTTACAGACCTGGATTCAATTATATTCACAATGTCTGTTGCAGCAGGAGGCACCATAGAGGCAAGGGTAGGATCGGTAACAGGCAATATAATTGCTTCCCAGAAAGTGCAGCCGCCTGCACAGCAGCAGGGAGCACCCGGAGGATTCAGAATGGGTGGAAGACCAACCACTGTCAGAACAAAAGTTAATACCCTTGGAATTACAGGCCCGCAGACTATCGTGATGGTTTACCGTGAGCCGGAACCACCTGCAACCGACAAGGCCACTCTCGACATGGCAGCATCTGCCGATGTAGCACTCGTTTTTGTCGGTACCGACCAGTCAACCGGACGCGAAGAGTCAGACAGGTTTTCGCTGGCACTGCCCGGCAACCAGACTGAACTTATTAAAGCGGTCGCTTCTGTAAACCCGAATACAATAGTTATTATGCAGGGAATGGGAATGGTGGAAGTTGAAGATTTCAGAAATCTGAAAAATATTCCGGGAATGATCTGGACCGGTTACAACGGTCAGGCTCAGGGAACCGCAATGGCCCGTATTTTGTTCGGAGATGTTAACCCGGGCGGTAAACTGAGTTTCTCATGGTACAAATCAGTCAGAGACCTTCCCGAATTCAATAATTATAACCTCCGCAGAGGCAACGGCAGCGTAGGCAGAACCTACTGGTATTTTAACGGCGATGTCTCGTATGAATTCGGATACGGACTATCCTATACAACTTTCGAGTACAGTAATTTTGCAATCAGCAGAAAAAATATCACGCCAAACGACAAGGTTACCGTGACATTCGACATTACAAATACCGGTAATGCCGACGGCGATGAAATAGCACAGGTGTATGTAAGAACCCCTGAAAGCCCTGCCTATCTGCAAAGACCGATAAAAAGGCTTAAAGGATTCAAAAGAGTCACCATTCCTGCCGGTCAGACAAAAACCGTATCGGTCGATATTGATTGCTCCGACCTGTGGTTCTGGGACACTGAAAACAAAAGAATCACTTTCGACAAAGGGAAATACATATTTGAAATCGGCTCGTCGTCAAAGAATATAAAAGGAGAGGTTGAAGCAACCATGTCAGGGGAGTATATTCCCAGACTGAAGACAGTGGTTATTGAAAGCAACAAGGTTGTTTTCCGGCCGGGCAATACAGGTACAACCACCCTTACAGCAAACCTGACAGATGACAGTTTTATTGACATCAGGAAAGCCAGTGTGGTTTATAAAAGCAATAACCCTGCTGTCGTAACTGTTGATGAATCCGGGAATTTAACGGCAATGAGACCCGGAATAGCTTCCGTTTTTGCCTATGTCACATATAACGGGGTAACCGTGTCGAACAGCTGTCCCATAAAAGTAATGCCCGACCTTTCACCGGCCTCCGTAACAGTTGATAAAAAGAAGCTGCCGGGCTTCGACAGCAATGTCAAGGCATACAGCTATCTGCTTAAGGCAGGCTCAAAGATTCCGGTTGTAAGTGCAACTGCGGTCAACAAGGATGTAGAGGTTGTTGTTGAACAGGCCAAGGGATTACCCGGGACCGCAGTCATAAATTTCCTCGATAATTATACCCATGAAAAGAACACCTATTACATTAATTTCGGTGTCAGTTCGGTCAGCGACGAATTCAATGGTCCAAATGTCGGAAGTCAATGGAGCTGGCTGAGAGAGAATCCGGCAACACGTTCACTTACTTCCAGGCCCGGCACACTGACCATCACCAGCGAAAAAGGAGATGTTTCGGAGGGAAGCAATAACGCGAAAAACATTCTTTTGCAAAGTGCCAACAGCGACTGGACCATCGAAACAAAACTAACATGCTCCAGATCTCCTTCACAGCCGGAGAATGCTGGAATAATTGCTTACGAGGATGATGACAATTTTGTCAAGCTGATGCTCAGAGCCGTGATTAAAACAACAAGGCAGAGAGGGACACAACCCGGTACCGTGGACTTCCTGATAGAAGAAAATGGAATAGCCAAATCAATAGGCTCATTTAATCTGAGTAATGAAATAACCGGATCCAATGCCCTTTTACTTAAACTGGAAAAGAAAGGGAATACCTACACAGCTTACTATTCGGTTGACGGGACAGAGTTCAAAAAGCTTGGTACCGGTGAAGCAATGCTCAGGGACATCAGAGCGGGTTTGATTGTCTGCGACGGAATAATTACACAGAGCATGACCAGTACCTATTATTTCGATTCGGACACCACCAAACCCGATACTCCTTTCAATGTATCCTTTGACTATTTCCGTATTGTTAACAGCGGACTGAAATAATGAATATTTAAAGTGTCGGGAGACTCAAGGCTTTTCTTATGCCGGCAATGAATTAATTATTGCCGGCTTAAGATTTTAACCCGGCATGAATTTAAAAATACAAATGAATCAGACTATGACCAAAAAAGCAGTAGTAACAGGAGCAGGCGGATTTATCGGCGGGCACCTGACCGGGAAGTTGTTAAACATGGGTTATCTGGTACGGGCAGTCGACAAGAAACCCTTAAACCAGTGGTACCAGGTATTTGAAAAAGCTGACAACCTTGTACTTGACCTGAATATCAGGGAAAATTGCTACAGGGCGGTTAACGGTTACAACGAGGTGTTTAACCTTGCGGCAGATATGGGGGGCATGGGGTTTATTGAAACCCACAAGGCCGACTGCATGCTGAGTGTGCTGATCAATACCCATATGCTGATGGCTGCAAGAGATTGCGGCATCGAAAGGTATTTCTATTCCTCTTCAGCCTGCGTTTACAACGGCGAGAAACAGACTGATCCGGATAATCCCGGACTTAAGGAATCCGACGCCTATCCTGCACTTGCCGAAGACGGATACGGGTGGGAAAAACTCTTCAGCGAGCGTATGTGCCGCCATTTTATGGAAGATTACGGGCTGACGACACGGGTGGCAAGATTTCATAATGTTTACGGCCCTTATGGGACTTATGACGGCGGAAGGGAAAAAGCTCCTGCTGCAATTTGCAGAAAAGTGATCGATAAGGAGCTTTACGGAAAAGATGAAATAGTGATCTGGGGAGATGGTCATCAGACTCGCAGTTTTATGTATATTGACGACTGCATAAAGGGGATTATCGACATTATGTACAGCGATATCGAAGAGCCGATAAACCTGGGAAGCAGCGAAATGGTTTCAATAAACCAGCTGGTTGATTATGTTGAAGACATTGCCGGGTATAAACTGAAACGGAAATATGACCCCGATGCACCGAAAGGCGTGCGGGGAAGAAACAGCGACAACACGCTGATAAGGAAATATCTTAACTGGGAACCATCTATTCCTCTCAGGGAGGGACTGAAGAAGACTTATGCATGGATCCGCGAACAGATGATCAGGGATAAGGAAATGATGCAAAAGAACAAGGGGAAAAAAGGACATGGTTACCGGTCGGTCTTTAACGATTGATATTTACCACTTGTACCTGATTCAGTATCCGAACGAGGTAGTATTTATCAGAAGGATATTTCCTGCATTATAAAGATTGATGAAAGAAAAAAAAGTAATGGTAAGCGGCTGCTACGACCTGTTTCACGGAGGTCATGTGGCTTTTTTCAAAACAGCAGCCGCCTACGGTAAGCTCTATGTGGCAATTGGAAAGGATTCGAACATCCTTGAACTGAAGGGTAAAGCCCCCTATTTTTCCGAGAAAGAACGGCAATATATTGTTGGTTCGGTGAAATATGTTCATGAAGCGTTTATAGCGTCGGGCAGGGGAATGCTCGATTTTGAACCCGATATGAAAAGGATAAAGCCCGATATATTTATCGTTAATTCTGACGGGCATACCCCCGAAAAAGAAAAGCTTTGCAGGGACCTGGGAGTGGAATACATTATCCTCGAAAGAATCCCTGAACCGGGTTTGCCTGCCCGTTCAAGCTCCGGTACAAAACGTGACATGCAGTTCCCCTACAGAATATGCATAGCCGGGGGCTGGATGGATCAGCCGTGGGTGTCGGAAGTTTATCCCGGAGCCGTTGTGGTGGCCCAGCTCAGGCCTGATATTGAATTCAACGAAAGAGCCGGAATGGCAACAAGTTCCAGAAAAGTTGCTCTTGAGCTTTGGGGAGGAAAGATTCCTGAAGGCGATCCTGTAAGAAATGCAAGACTTCTGTTTGGCGCTGAAAACCCGCCGGGATCGCAATATGTTTCCGGCTCACAGGACCATCTGGGCCTTCTCGTTCCCGGAATCAGCAGGCTGTATTATGAAGGCGGTTACTGGCCGTCAGGTATCGAAACATGCAGGGAGCCTTCAGTATGCGATTGGCTTTCAGATGTTTTACAGCTTATTCCTCTGAATCCCCGGCCTTCAGGTTATGACCCAATCGCTTTAAAGAATCTCAGGAGAGAATATGTGAAGGAACTTGGTGATTCGGGAATTGAATGTTGGGAAAGCATTGTCAATAAGGATGTTACAGGCCTTGGCAAAGCAATGACCAGATCGTTTCTTGCCTGGAAAAAAATTTTGCCATATACGGTTCCTGATCACATTATGGATGAAATGAATAAATATCTTACAAAATATCCGGGTGCAATAACGTCCGGAAGCGGCGGAGGTTATGCGGTAGTGGCCTCCGAAGAGAGAATTGAAGGGGCGGTAAGAATAAGGGTAAGATATTAGCAAAAAAATTCTTAACAGAAATCTCCCTGCAGACCGGGTTTTTACAGGAAAAAATTAAATTATTATGAAACGAAGAAAATTTCTCAGGAGCGGTGCGGTTGCTGCCGGTATTGTAACCATTCCCGGAGCTTTGCTTCCCCTCACAGGCTGCAATGAGGCCGCTAAAGAAACCTCTGTGGCCTCCTCAACAGGCAGAAAAAAGAAAGGGGAAATTCGTTCTTCCGCGTATATGAAGAAAGCGGGATCGGGGAAGAAGTTACCCAAACCTGCCGTATCCCTTCAAACGCACCGGACTCTCCAGGGCATACAGATAACACCCATGCCCCTGGCTGAGCGTATCAGGAGAAAGATTGTCCCGCGAAAAGGCTTTTGCAGCCTGGTGCCTGGAGGTGATGTTCTTCTGTCAGGCAACGGTGCTGTGAGCATCGAAGTGGCGGGCAACCCGTATTCGGAGCGAATTCCTTTTAATCATGAAAGTCTTTTCACCCCCCGCCGGAGGCCCTTCGAAGCCTCAGTAATTGCCCATATTCTGCCTAAGGTACGGCAGATGATCCTTGACGGGAAATATCATGAAGCTGCAAGGTTCGCTTACGATGAATGGCACAAAACTCCGATAACACGGGGAATGGGTGGTTTTGGCGGCGGCAGATTTTCCCTGCTTTTGGAGTATGAGGAAAGCAGGACGGTAAGCGACTATCTCCGCACTGTTGATTTTGAGAGTACCGAGGTAAAGGTACACTGGACGGATGAGCGGGGCAAGTGGGTTCGCCGTGTTTTCGCATCCAGGCCCGACAATGTCGTAGTGCAGTGGCTGACCCCACCGTCTGGAGTACCGCTTAATGTCCGCATTACCATGTCGGAAGGAGGACCTGCAATACGTGCTGCGGGAACAGGCGTAAATACGGCCGGTGTGCGCGGCAGGGGAGCAGCTGCGGGAAGCAGCGGGCCGGGCAATTCAAGTACTGATTTCAACAGCCAGAGACTGATAATTAAAGGCCGTCTCGACCCTGCGACTAACAACAGGGGATTTGCCAATATTACCCGTGTGGTTCAGGACGGCGGATCGGCCAGGATGGAGGGAAACACACTAGTGGTAGAAAATGCATCATCGGTTATTCTGCTAACACGAATCGATTATTTCCCCGATTACAGCGAGGAACAGGTTGAAGCTTCCGGTAAGTCACTGGAAGAACTTACCCCTGATTATAAAGTCCTGCTTGAACGTGCACGCAAAGTCCAGTCGGAAATGCTCAACCGTGTTACAATAGATTTCGGAGACGAATCAAAATATGGTTTGTCATCCGAAGAGCTTCTGTCCGATCAGCGTTCAAGCCAGGGATTTTCCGGAGCTTTTCTCAAAACTTTCTTTGAGATGTGCCGTTACTGGTTTATCCTTTCAAGCGGCAAGTATCTGGCCGTTTCGGCACTCACAAATGTAAATATCAATCTTCAGATTGCTCCGATGAATCTGGGATATCATCGTGAAGGTGAACAGGCATACTTCAACTGGATGGAAAGTCTTGTGCCTGACTTTCGCACCAATGCCAGAAATATTTACGGTATGCGTGGTACTCACTATGCAATATCCCCCACAAAGGATTCGGGTGTTGTAACGATGTTCGACTATGCCGATAATACAGGAGAGATCTGGCCGCATCCTTACTGGATCAGTGCCGGCGGCTGGTGCCTGCGCCCCTTCTGGGACCATTACCTTGTAACCGGCGACATGGAATTCCTCAGAAAACGTATGGTCCCTGCATACAAGGACCTCGCCCTTTTTTATGAGGACTTTCTGACGTTAACCGATAAAAACGGAAATTATATCTTCGTTCCTTCTTTTTCTCCCGAGAACAACCCCGGCAATCTGAACAACGGCTGCATGGCGGTGATCAATGCCGCCATGGATATTTCCGTTTGCCGTGAGGTACTCTCCAATCTTGTGGAGGCCTGCGAATTGCTGGGCATTGAGGCCGAAAACATACCAAAATGGAAAGCGATGCTGAACAAGCTGCCCCCGCACATGACCGAGCCCGACGGGACTCTTAAGGAATGGGCATGGGAAGGACTTGAAGAGCGGTATAATCATCGTCACATCTCGCAATGCTACGGTGTCTGGCCCGGCGATGAAATTGACCCTGACCGCACGCCACATCTGGCCAGGGCTGCCGTCATCGCAACCCGTAAACGCGTACCGGAACGGCTCGCCGCCCACAGTCATTGCCAGCGGACACTTGTTGCAGCCAGACTCAAGGACAGTTTTATGGTGGAGACACAACTGCGGCTTATGATTGAACAGGGGTTCGTTAACACTACCTTTCTTTGTCCGCACGACCCATACGCCGGAATACGTATAGCCGATGCACAGGGCGGAATAGCCGCTATAATGATGGAAATGCTCGCATATTCACGCCCGGGTGTTATTGAAGTGCTGCCGGCTCTTCCTCCTTCCCTTGCAAGAGGATCGGTCAACGGAATGCTCCTCCGGACTTTTGCCAGAATGGATAAACTGTCATGGAACATGGAAGAACGAAACGTGGAAATGACCATTACTTCGTTCAGAAAACAGGATATCACTCTTATTGCCCGTTACGGTATCAATAGTATTTCAGCTTCCTCCGGTGTATTAACTGCCAGGCCGGAGAAGGGACAGGCCACCTGCAGTTTGCAGTTGCCTGAAGGAAAAGCGGTAGATATCCGTTTAAAGATTGGCAGACGTAACACGATGGATTGGATGAACTGGGTATAATTAACAGAAAAACCAAGGTCGATGAAACGAAGAAAATTTGTAAAAACAGGCGCAGTCGCAGCAGGACTGGCAGGAACTCTTGAATTACCGGGACTGGCAGCTGCAAATAACAACAATATACCTCAGTTGCCTGAACAGGCTGCTGATAACCGGCCGGCAGATTATATTAACCGGGTGCAGAATGACCCGTTTCTGCCAGGTATGCCCGTAGCGGCAAAATCTTATCCGGTAACACCAATGCCTCTGGCAGAACGCATAAGCCGAAAGGTTGTTCCCCAAAAGGGCTTTTGCAGTATCGCACCCGGAAATAAGGTCAGCGAGGCGCTGATAACAGGGAACGGTAAAGTGAATATTGAGTTGATGGGTGATCCCTGTACAGAACAGATACTTTTCCACCACGAAAGCCTGCTGATGCCCTGGAAAAGACCGGTGGAAGCACCGAAGGTGGCAGACATATTTCCCCGGCTGCGCCAGATGATGCTGGAAGGTAAAACCAGGGAAGCCATCGCTCTCGCAATGGACAGAATGAACCAAAGCCCTGTAAAACAGGACACGGAGCCTCACCTTACAATCCCCGCTTTCCTGATGAAGATAGATCTTCCCGGAAATGGTTCCGTCAGGAATTATCTGCGAACCGTAAACTTTGAAAACGGGGAAGTGAAAATAATCTGGACTGACGATGACGGAGAATGGAACAGACAGTTATTTGTTTCAAAACCCGACGATATAGTTGTTCAGCGTATTACTGCCCCCGCCGGAAAAACCTTTAAAGTCCGTGTCTCATTGCATAAGTCGGGCGGGTGGAGTATGGTGTCAGGAATGAACTGGGGAAGCAGAAGGGGGATAGGAACAACAGACCCTGACATGAAAGCCTTTGTACAACTGACCGAAGACCAGAAGAAATTTGCACCGAAAGGGGTCGAATCATGCGAGGTTCGTCAGGTTACAGGTGAAAACATGCTGATTTACAAATGCCGGCTGGATCCTTCAGTTGATAACAGCGGTTATGCGGGTATAACACGGGTTATCGGTGAGGGAGGCAGAGCACACGTGGAGGGGAACCATCTGGTTGTGGAAAATGCCTCTTCCTTGATAATGCTTACGCGTATTGAATATTTTCCCGATTACAGTGAGAACAAAACCGAAGCTCTTCAGAAAAGCCTCGGCGAAATAACCCCCGATTATAACGGATTGCTCGAAAGACATGAAAAGGTACATTCGGAAATATTTAACCGCGTTTCGGTGGATTTCGGGGGCAGCGGCCAGTACGGAATTTCTGCAGAGGAACTTCTGACCGACCAGCGGACAAGACCTGACTACTCACCGGCTTTTCTGGAAAAGGTCTATGAAATGGGACGCCACTGGTTTATCATTAACAGCGGAAAGTATCCGTGTATTTCATCTCAGGTCAACTCCACAATCAACCTGCTGACTGCAGGCGCTGTTCAGGGGGATCTGAAGGAAGGCATGGAAGCTTACTTCAGATGGATGGAGGAAATAGCTCCGGATTGCAGAAAGAATTCAGAAAATATTTTCGGATTACAGGGCGCTTCGTATCCCCTGTTCCCCGATAAAGGTATTGGCGTCAGCTTCTATTACAACTCAGCCCCGGAAATAGGGATATGGCCTTACTGGATTTCTGCCGGGGGATGGCTTCTGAGACATTTCTGGGAATATTACCTGGCAACGGGAGATGAGGAATTTCTGAAAAACCGGCTTGTGCCTGCCTATAAAGAACTGGCACTTTTCTATGAGAATTTTCTTACTATCACCGATAAAGACGGGAATTACATATTTGTTCCTTCTATCTCCCCGGAAAGTTTACCCCGCAGCACCGAACCTTCCGGTCCGGTACTGGTAAATGCCACAATGGATATCTCGGTGTGCAGGGAGGTACTGACAATTTTGATTCAGGCTTCGGAGATCCTGGGCATAGAAAAGGAGAATATTGAAAAATGGAATGCAATGCTCGACAGGATGCCTCCCTATATGGTTGAGATGGACGGTACCCTGAAAGAATGGGCCTGGCCGACTCTGCAGGAGCGTTACAGCAACCGGCATGTGTCTCATCTTTACGGCGTCTGGCCCGGAGATGAGATAGACCCGGACACCACTCCAGGGCTTGCTCTTGCTGCTGAGATAGCCAACAGGCGGCGTACTTTCGACACTATGTCCACAGCCGTTGCAGGTGAAACACTTGCTGCCTATGCCCGCTGTCACCGGGCCCTGGCAGGTGCACGCCTTAAGGACAATCTTATTGTTGATGTCCAGCTGCGCCATTTGCTTGAACAGGGTTACGTCAGCACTGCATTAAGATGTTCGCGCGAACCTTATGGCACCCCTGTTCCTGATGCCCAGGGCGGAATCCCGGCAATAATAACGGAAATGATTCTGTATTCACGTCCCGGGGTCATAGAAGTGCTTCCCGCCATACCCTCTTCTCTCAGGAAGGGAACTGTAAAAGGAATACTCTCACGGTCATTTGCAAGGATCAATAAACTGTCATGGAATCTCGATGAGAAAAAAGTCGCCATGACTATAATATCTTTTAAAAAACAGGACATAACACTGATTGCCCGGTATGGAATTGAAAATATATCAGCCCCCTCCGGTATAATTGAAAATACCGGGAAGGGCAATGCCGACTGTTTTATGCACCTGCCGGAGAACACTCCTGTGGAAATTGAAATGGAACTGGGTGATCATAGCCCCATGGATTGGATTTCAAACGTACGTTAGCGGTTTTTGATTACGGTCCGGAAAAATAACCGCCGGCCGACATGGATGGCAGGTTAAAAACACGGGGTAAAAGACTTTGATGAATAAAGACAAAAAAATAACTGCTCATGAGAAGTTTATTATTAAGTTTTCTGGTACTGGCAGCAATTACAGATGCCGGGGCACAGGCTGATACGCGGCTGAAACTATGGTACAAACAGCCTGCGAAACAATGGGTGGAAGCATTGCCTGTGGGCAATGGCCGGCTTGGCGCAATGGTCTTCGGCGATCCTGTAGCCGAAACGATACAGCTCAATGAAAATACCATCTGGGCCGGTTCTCCTTACCGGAACGACAATCCCGACGCCAGGGAAGCCCTGCCGGAAGTAAGAAAACTGATCTTTGAAGGGAAATACGGAGAGGCCCAGGATATTATCAACGCAAAATTCATCAGCAAAATATCGAACGGCATGCCCTATCAGACTGCCGGAAACCTGAAACTTGTGTTTCCCGGTCATGAAAATTACTCGGATTATTACAGGGAGCTCGATATTGAGAGAGCTGTTGTGTCTTCAAGGTATAACGTAAAAGGAGTTAATTATTCGACAACGGTGTTTTCTTCATATCCCGATCAGGTGATTGCTGTCAGGATAAGTGCCGACAAACCCCGCTCAGTATCCTTCACCGCTTCTCTGAACAGACCTTCGAAGGTGAATGTATATACAGCCGGAAATGATGTGCTGGTGATGGAAGGCAGAACCAACGATTTTGAATCCGTAAAGGGAGATCTGCTCCGGTTCGAGACAAGGGTTAAAATAATTCCTTCCGGAGGAAGAGTGGCAGCGGCCGATACGGTACTGAACGTTTCAGATGCAGATAATGTAACAATATATATTTCAATCGGGACAAACTTTAAGAAATATAACGATTTGGGTGGTGATGCATCACAAAAGGCTGATAGTTATCTCAGGGAGGTGGTGAAAAAAGATTTCAGCAGGGTTATTGAAGATCATGTTGCGGATTACCGGAAATTCTTCAACCGTGTCACACTTGACCTCGGCATAACGGAAGCAGCAGGAAAACCAACCGATCAGCGGGTGGAACAATTTGCAAAAAGTGACGACCCGCAGCTTGTGAGTTTATATTTTCAGTTTGGCAGGTATCTCCTGATATCATCATCGAGACCGGGAGGCCAGCCTGCAAATCTTCAGGGAATATGGAATTACCAGCTTACTCCCTCATGGGACAGCAAGTACACTGTAAACATCAATACGGAGATGAATTACTGGCCGGCCGAGCTGACCAATCTGGCCGAGATGCATGAGCCTCTGTTTCGGATGGTGCAGGAACTGTCAGAGACAGGGCGGCAGACTGCCCGGGATATGTATGGTGCCCGGGGGTGGGTGCTGCATCACAACACCGATATCTGGAGATTCACCGGCCCCATCGACGGTGCTTTCTGGGGCATGTGGCCCATGGGAGGAGCCTGGCTCTCACAGCATCTGTTCGACAGATATGACTTCAGCGGAGATTTAAACTTTCTGAAATCAATATACCCTGTTGTAAAGGAGGCTTCCTTGTTTTTCCTCGATTTCCTTGTTGAGGAGCCTGAACATAAATGGCTGGTTGTTGCACCTTCAGTCTCTCCGGAGAATGCTCCACAGGTGCATCCCAAATATTCAATTTCCGCAGGGACAACAATGGATAACCAACTGCTCTTCGATCTTTTCTCAAAGACTGTTAAGGCTTCGAAGATACTGAAGGTGGACAATGACCTTGCCGTCAGG
>ERZ795050.3024-NODE-3024-length-17287-cov-6.930420_pt1 | contig 17287 bp, 18 predicted proteins | sample MGYA00375134_ERZ795050 | MGnify/ENA primary metagenome ERZ795050 (study PRJEB30179, sample SAMN05720221) | activated sludge metagenome | isolation source: Anaerobic digester | place: Japan | collected 2015-05-26 ... | reverse complement strand
GCAAGGGGGTACAATTTCGATAACTGCTTGCATATAAGGGATTTAAGATTTTTACGGATTTTTGAAGATAGCAAGATAGTGCATGCAGAATTGGGACCATCTGGACAATAGCTGTCGGGTTAGCAGAGGACTTTTCGGGGTCAAATGCAGCCTGCCGATAAAAGATAGGTCGTTTTTTTTGCATTGGGGATTGAAAGGTTTAGCGTTTGGAGGGATTTTCCGATAAGATAAGCAGGGAAAAACCAAAGAGGTTATTCGGGTATAACGGAGAAGCGATGTCTGATTTTTATGTATCAGCCGAAGAAACGTGGCGAGTATTTCGGATAATGGCCGAGTTTGTGGAAGGGTTTGAGGAACTGGCCAATATCGGCCCTGCTGTATCGATATTCGGTTCCGCCCGCGAAACAGCCGGCAGCCGCTATTATGAGATGGCCGCTGAAACCGCCCGTCAGCTGGGCAAGGCCGGTTTTGCTGTCATCACCGGCGGCGGCGGGGGGATTATGGAGGCGGCCAACAAAGGCGCCCGCGAGGCGGGGGTCAAAAGTGTCGGGCTCAATATTGAGCTGCCGCATGAGCAGATACCCAATAAATACCAGAACCTGTCGCTGCATTTTCGCTATTTTTTCTGCCGCAAGGTGATGTTTCTCAAATATGCCCACGGCTTTGTTGTGCTGCCGGGCGGCTTTGGCACGATGGATGAATTCTTTGAGTCGCTAGTGCTGATTCAGACGCTCAAGCAGGCGTATTTCCCTGTGATTTGCATGGGCAGCGACTATTGGGGCGGACTGGTCGATTGGATCAAAACAGTGATGCTCGGGCGGCACGGGTATATCGCGCCGGAGGATATGGATGTGTTTACCGTCTGCGATGAGCCGCAAAAGGCCGTCCAAATCATTGTCGATTTCCACGCCAGCAACGGCCGCGGCGGCATCAAGCAGCCGTGGGGCATCAAGCGGCCGCTGAACGGCTGTCAGTAAGGCACTTATACCCGGTGCATCATCTTGAAGATATTTTCGTGCTGGAAGGTGATGGTCAGGTGCAGTTCCTTGCCCAGCCGGGACAGCTGCCTGTGGAGTTTGTCCATGTCTGCGGTGGCGTCGGTGATGTCGCAGGCCATTGTCATGACGAAGTAGTCTTCCATAATCCGCTGGCTGACGTCCACGATATTGACATTGGCTTTGGCCATGACCGAGCTGATGCGGGCGATGATGCCGACTTTATCCTTGCCGGTAACGGTTACGATGCAGATCTGCCGGGTTTTGTCTTTTGCCATAGGCGTCCATCCTCGAATGCTGCTGTTTGCATTTTGCTGTACCATAACACAGAGCGGGGCGAAATTCTATTGAAAAATTGAAATTGACAGTCCTCCGCCGGCGTTATTCAGATAAAACGAAAATCAAGGAGACGGCGATGAAGCGATTGCTTGTGGTGTGGCTGATGGGGTGTCTGCCGGCGGCGGCAGCGGATATGGTGCCCTTTGTGATTCCTGCCGGCGTGCATCCGGATTCGGCTATCCGCATGCAGCAAGCGCCGCTGACGGAGCAGGACCGCCTGCACGCCGACGGGCATTTTCTGACCGAAAGCGGCAAACGGGTGCGGCTGTGGGGGGTGAATTTTACCTTTGAAGCCAATTTTCCGACGCATTCGGATGCCCGGGAGATTGCCCGGCGGCTGGCGGCCTTCGGGGTCAATGCCGTCCGCTGCCATCATATGGATACCGCTTCGTGGCCGCGGGGCATCTGGGACCAAACCGGCCGGGCTCTGCATCCGGAGGCGCTGGACCGGCTGGATTATTTCATCGACCAGCTTGCCGGACAGGGCATCTATGTCAATCTGAATCTGCAGGTGGGCCGAAAACACAGCGAGGCACTGGGCCTGCCCGATCCGGCCACCGAATACAACAAAATGGCAAGCCTCTTTACGCCGCAGCTGATAGAGGCCCAAAAGGAGTATGCCCGCCTGCTGCTGACGCATCGGAATCCCTATCGCAGCCATGTTGCCTATGCGCAGGATTATGCTGTGGCCATCGTGGAGATTACCAACGAGAACAGTCTGTTTATGTGGGATTCGGAAAAGAGCCTGCGCGCCCTGCCGCCGTTTTATGCCGATATTCTCCGCAGCCAATACAGCCAATGGCTCAAAAGGAAATACGGCACAACCGACCGGCTGCGGCAGGTTTGGGACAAACAGGCCCAGCCGCTGGGGCCGGTCAATCTTCTGCGGGCTTCGCTGCCGGTGGAGGGCTGGCGCTTGGAGCAGCACGAGCAGGCCAAAGCCGCCGTGTCGTCGCCGGCTGCGGAGGCGGCCGGCCTGACGATTGACATCGCCAACGCCGACGGCATCGCATGGCATTTGCAGTACAACCATCCGGGGCTGACATTTGAACAGGGGCAATTTTACACCGTCATCCTCAAGGCCCGCGCCCCGAGACCGCGGCCGCTGAATGTCAGCGTCCAGCAGGCCCACGAGCCGTGGAGCAATCTGGGGCTGTACCGCGATATCCAACTGACGCCGGACTGGCAGACCTTTACGCTGGGCTTTACCGCCGCTGCCGGCGATGCCAACGGCCGGCTGAATCTTGCCTTCGGCATGGACGGCGGTACGGTCCAGCTGGGCACGGTGGAGCTGCGCACCGGCGGGCAGATCGGCGTCGCACCGGGCGAATCGCTGGAGGAGGCGACCGTTGCGCTGTTTGCAGAAAGTCCGGTTCCGGCGCGGCAGATAGACCAGATGTGTTTTCTGGCCGAGACGGAGAAGGCCTATTTTGACCAGATGCGGGCGTTTCTGAAAAACGACCTGAACTGCAGGGCGATGGTAACCGGAACGATTGTCTTCGGGCCGCTGGGGCTGTTTGCCCAAAGCGGAATGGATTTTATCGACAGTCACGCCTACTGGCAGCATCCGCAGTTTCCCCGCCAGCCGTGGGATTCCGGCGACTGGCTGATAGAGCAGAAGGCGATGAGCGGCAATCCGCCGGGAACACTGTACGAGCTGGCTGCCGAGCGTCTGGCCGGCAAGCCGTTTACCGTTACGGAGTACAACCACCCGGCCCCGCTGGACTCGCAGGCCGAGTGCGTGCCGATGATTGCTTCGTTTGCTGCCGCACAGGACTGGGACGGCGTGTGGATTTATACATACAGCCACAGCAACAACCAATTCAGCCGGCAGCACCTGAACAGCTATTTTGATGTCGATACCAATCCGGCCAAGTGGGGCTTTATGCCCGCCGGCGCTGTGATGTACCGCCAAAGGGCGCTGGAGCCGTTTGCGGGGAAAACAGCCGTGCCGCTGGTGTCTTCGGATGGGTCGCTGCTGGGTGCTCTGGCAGAGCTGCATCTGCGGATTGACAGAGATCTGTCCGGGCCCCTGCGTCGTCTGCCGGCGGAGAAGCTGGATGCGTTTTATCATACGTTCCAGCCGGACGGACCCGTGCAAACGGCATCCGGCGGCTCTGACGATGCGGCGGTTCTGGAATGGACTGCACAGGACGGCAGCGGGCTGTATTGGATGCACAACAGCCGCTGCGAAGTCTTCTGCGGCCACCGGAGCCGGCTGGATAAGGACAGGCACCGGCTTCAAATAGACCAGCCCGATTCGGCCGCGGTTGTCATAACGGCTTTGGACGGCCTGCCGCTGTCTGCCAGCGGCACAATCCTCATTACGGCCTGCGGGCGGTGTGAAAATACGGGGATGCAGTTTTCCCCCGACCGCCGGACCGTCGGGCGAAACTGGGGGACGGCGCCGGTGCGGATTGAACCGGTTGCAGGGACGCTTGTCCTGCCCCTGCCGGCCGGTCAGAGCGCCACACTGAAACCGCTCCATCCGGACGGCACGGTCAAGGACCAGATTCCAATCGAAAACGGCATCGTCCCGCTTAAAGCCGAATACGGCACGATGTGGTATCTGGTCCAGCGGTAAAGCCGGCCGGAAGAACCCGCCGCCTGCGGACCGATTGTCCCGGCAGCCGGCCTAGGCCAGCTGAAAAACCTCGTCAACGGTTTTGCCGAAGGTGCGGGCGATTTTGATGGCCAGCGGCAGCGACGGCGCATAGCGGCCCTGCTCGATGGCAATGATGGTCTGACGGGTTACGCCGACCCTGTCGGCCAGCGCCTGCTGGGTCATTTCCCCCGCCTCAAACCGCAGCCGGCGGATTTGATTGCTAAGCCGCTGGTCAGGCATCGGTTGTCCTGCCGTACAGACAAAAGACCGCAACGGACCAGATGATGCCAAACAAGACCGCAGCGACAAGGAACAGCCCAACAAGATACATCACCGGAACAGTCCCGCTTCGGATAACCAGCAGCGGACACAGGCAACCGGCACCGAAAATGTAAAACTGGCTGATAAAAGCGATTTTAGCCGCGCGGGTCATAATGGCTTCGTCCGGCTCATCAAAGGCAATCGAGCCGGCCTTTGACCAATCTATCTGCCGGCGGTCAACTTGTACCAGTGTGAATCTTGTAAGACATTATCAGATATGGAGTTATGCAGCAATCAACCCAGCGCTGCATCAGCGGACTTAAATGGCAGCCTTTTCAAGTTCGAGCATCCGTTTTTTTGTATCAACGCCGCCGGCGGCACTGAAATAGCCCAGAGAGCCGTCCTGTTTGATGACCCGATGGCAGGGGATAATCAGCGGCAGGGGATTGACGGCCATGACAGCCCCGATGGCCCGAGCGCCGCGGGGGCAGTCGGCCAGCCGTGCCAATTCGCTGTAAGTAATTGTTTGGCCATATTTTATAGTTCGCAGAATGGTTAAGATATGCCGCTGAAACTCTGTCAGGCCTTCCAGACAGACCGCTGCGCTGGAAAAATCAGCCGGATGTCCTTTGTAGTAGGAGATAATCTGTTCTTCCAGCTGCCGGAAGGTTTTTGGGGCAGGTACGGCCGCCGGAATGCCCGATAAAATACGCTGCTGTGTTGCTTCTTTGAAAGCAGTCGGCAAACAGGTTCGTATAAGTCCTTTATCGGAACCCAACAGGCCAAACCAGCCCCAATGGGTCTTGAATATGGAATAGAAATAATTCTGCTGTTGCGTCATAGGGTTTATTTTCATCATAAAATAATCAAATTCAAGGTTTTATTGCAGGAATAGAGCGGTTTTTTGATTGACGAAGGGAAGTTATTTTGGTATGAAAATCGTTTCCGTTTAAGGCGGAGATACTCTATTCAAACGCCGGTCTGGATAGGAACCGGCTTGGAAAGCAGCCAATGTCGCTGGAAGAACTGCGTAAAAAAATCGATGCGCTGGATACCAAGCTTGTCGAGCTGATCAATGAACGTGCGCGCATTGTCGTGGAGATCGGCAAGCTCAAGCAGGCCAGCGAAAGCCCCGTGTATATGCCGCATCGGGAAAAAGAAGTGCTCGACCGCATCTGTGAAATCAACAAAGGTCCGCTGCCGGACAAGACTTTGCAGGCCATCTGGCGGGAGCTGATGAGCGGGTCTTTCTTTCTGGAACGGCCGCTGCGGATTGGGTATCTGGGGCCGCGCGGCAGCTTTTCGCACAATGCGGCGATCCTGAAGTTCGGCCAAAGCGTCGATTACGAGGCGCTGGCCGATATACGGGGGATTTTTGAGGAAGTCAGCAAGGGACATTGCGACTTCGGAGTCGTGCCGATAGAAAACAGCGCCGGCGGGGGCGTCCGCGAGTCGCTGGATGCATTTATAGAAACGGATGTGATGGTCTGTGCCGAAGTCAATATGGCGATTCATCACAACCTGCTGGCCAACTGCCCGATGAGGGAGATCGCGCGGATTTATTCGCAGCCGGAAGTGTTTGCCCAGTGCCGCAACTGGCTGGCGGCTACATTCAAGGATGCCCAGACGATTCCGGTGGCTTCTTCGTCCAAGGCCGCCCAGCTGGCCGCCGAAGAGGCCGGTTCCGCGGCGATTGCGTCGGCGATTGCGGCTGAAATCTACGGATTGAAGATTCTTTGTCAGGACATCGAGGATATCTCCAACAACATTACGCGGTTTTTAATCATCAGCAAGCAGGATGCCCAGCGCAGCGGCGACGACAAGACGATTATTCTGTTCAGCACCGCCCACCGGACCGGCGCGCTGGTTGATGTGCTGAATGTGTTCAAGGACTACGACATCAATATGACCAATATCGGCTCGCGTCCGAACAAGAAGCGCGAGTGGGAATATTATTTCTTTGTGGATTTTCTGGGCCACAAAGAGGATCCAAATGTTAAGAAAGCGCTGGAAGAGGCCAAATCGCACTGTCTTCAGCTGTCGGTCCTTGGCAGTTTTCCTCGCAGTACGACGGTTTTATAAATCTTTAGAGAGCCATCTGACACACAGGAGACCAAACAATGAGAAAACCTTTTATTGCCGGCAACTGGAAGATGAATACCACCAGCACCAGCGCGGCAGCGCTGGCCCGGGGTCTGTCCAGCCAATTGGCCGGCATCGCATCGGTGGATGTGGCGGTCTGTCCGCCGTTTGTTTATCTGCAGTCGGTTGCTGCGGCGCTGAGCGCATCCAATATCGCACTGGGAGCACAGGATGTGTATTTCGAAGGCAACGGGGCCTTCACCGGCGAAATCAGCGTAGAGATGCTCAAGGACTGCAGCTGCACCTATGTCATCATCGGCCATTCCGAGCGCCGGCATATTCTCGGCGAGACCGACGGCCTTATCAATAAGAAGATAGCGGCGGCGATTGCGGGGGGTCTGCTGCCGATTTTCTGCGTGGGCGAACTGCTGCAGGAGCGGGAAGCCGGCAAAACCACAGCGGTGGTAGCCGAGCAGGTCAAAAAGGGACTCGATGGACTCTGCAGCGAGCGCGTGCAGGCGGTGACGATTGCTTATGAGCCGGTATGGGCGATTGGGACCGGCCGGACGGCGACACCGGCGCAGGCACAGGAAGTTCACCTGATGATTCGCAATCTGCTGGCCCAGCTGTACGGGGGGGACATTGCCCAATCGATGCGGATTCAGTACGGCGGGTCGGCCAAGCCGTCCAATACCGCCGAGCTGATGAGCCAGCCGGATGTCGATGGGCTGCTGGTCGGCGGAGCGAGTTTGAAAGTTGAGGATTTTGCGGCAATGGTCAAAACCGTTGCATAAAACGATATAGTACTGTATGAGGAAGATCTATGAGCTGTGTGCTTGCTTTGTCATTGATGGGAAACCTGATTGTCGGCTTGTTTATCCTTGTCTGTTTGGCGCTGATTCTGATTGTGCTGATTCAGAAAGGCCGCGGCGGCGGGATTGGCGCTGCCTTCGGCGGCGGCGGGGCCGGCAGTCTGCTGGGCACGAAAACGGGTGATTTTCTGACATGGGTTACGATTTGTCTGGTTGCTTTGTTTCTGGTGCTGGCGGTGCTGATGGGCAAGTTTATGCGTCCGTCCGGTTCGCTGAACCTCAGCGCCCCGCTGATGCCGGCAGCAGCGCCGTCTGAAGAAGCCGCTTCCGAAGCCGCAGCCCCAGCGGTGCCGGAAGCCCAGACGCCGGCCGACCAACCGGCCGACAGCGCAGCCGGCGCCCCTGCCCAGCCGGTGCAGGAGACACCCGAGCCGGCCAATTAACGGCGGAGCATTGCAATGATATACAGTATGACAGGATTCGGTCAGGCCTGTGCCGAAGTGGACGGTGTGGTTTATACTGTCGAGATTCGGTCTGTCAATAACCGCTTTTTCAAGGCGCAGTTCCGGCTGCCGGATATTGCCGCTTTTCTTGAAAGCGAGATTGAACGGCTCCATCGGGACACCATCGGCCGCGGGACCGTCAGCTACTGGCTGCGGATGAAGAATATCTCCGGCCGAGCCCTGTTCGATATCGACGAAAACACCCTGAAGACCTATATCCGACGGCTCAAGGATATTCTGGATGAGGACGATGCCCACAGCCGCATCGATTTGGCTTCGCTGCTGTCGCTGCCGGGAATCGTGCAGCCGGCAATTCCGGATGAAGCGTCTATCGAGAAGATGCGGCAGGTGATTGTGGCGCTGACGCAGGAGGCGCTGGCAATGCTGCAGAAGTCCCGTCAGGAAGAAGGGCGGGCGCTGGCGGCGGATTTGCTGGACCATCTGGACCGCATCGCCTTTCATCTGGACAAGATTCGCCAGCGGGTGGATATAGTGGTGCAGGAATATCACAGCCGGCTCAAAAGCCGCATCAGCCAGCTTCTGGCCGAGGCGCAATTGAAAATTGATGAAAATCTGCTGGCGCGGGAAGTGGCGATTTTTGCCGAGCGCAGCGATATTGCCGAAGAATGCTCCCGGCTGTCGGCCCATCTGGGGCAGTTTCGGGAATGCTGTCAGACCGGCGGCCCTGTCGGGCGGCGGCTGGATTTTATGGCGCAGGAAATGCTGCGGGAAGCCAATACCATTTCCAGCAAGAGCTCCGATACCCAGATCAGTCAGTCGGTCATCGAGATTAAATGTGCCATCGACCGGCTCAAAGAGCAGGTGCAGAATGTCGAGTAGCCGGCTGCGGCCGACCGGACGGGAAAGCGGACAATGACGAATGCACAGGCAGCGGGCAAACTGGTTGTTATCAGCGGGCCTTCGGGCGTGGGCAAAAGCACGATTTGCCGGCGGATTGTCGAAAAACGGGATGCGTTTTTGAGCGTTTCGGCAACGACGCGAAAGCCCGGTGCTTCGGAAGAAAACGGCCGGGACTATTGGTTTGTCAGCCGGCAAGAGTTTGAGCGGCGCATCAGGGCCGGCGAGTTTCTCGAGTACGCCGATGTATTCGGCAACTATTACGGTACGCCGCGGCCGCCGGTGGAAAAGGCGCTGGCCGAAGGCCGGACGGTGATTCTTGAAATTGATGTGCAGGGCGGCCTGCAGGTCAGGCAGAAATGCCCCGAAGCAGTGCTGATTTTTATTCTGCCGCCCCGGCCGGAAGACCTGCAGCAGCGGATGCGCTGCCGCGGGCGGGGCGAAGATGAAGCCAGCAGAAAACGCCGGCTTGAAACAGCCGAGAAAGAGATTGCCGCGGCACGGAAGCATTATGACTATTTTGTCGTCAATGCCGATCTGGATGCGGCCATACAGGAAGTAATGGATATTATAGACGGTATTTGTAAGGGAAACATATGATAGAAGAACTCAAAGACACAGAAATCATCAACAAAATCGGAGGGCGGTTTAAGCTGTCGGCGCTGATTCAGAAGCGGATGCTTGAACTGATGGAAGGCGGCCGGCCCCTGATTGAGAACACCGAAGGCCTGACCCAGATGGAAATCGTGGTGCAGGAAATCAAGCAGGGCAAGATTGCGCTGGATATAACCGGCGACGAGAAAAAACCCAAGATTACGCCGTTTTAGGTGTGTTGATGCCGGAGCAGTCCAAACAACTGGAAGGGCGCCGCATCCTGCTGGGCATCAGCGGGGGCATTGCGGCCTATAAAGCGGCAGACTTGGCCAGCAAGCTGACCGCAGGGGGGGCTGTTGTGCGGACAATCATGACGGAAAATGCCTGCCGGCTGATAGCGCCGGCTACGCTGGAAGCCGTGACCGGCCAGCCGGTTTATACGAGCTTGTGGCATGGGCAGGACGATTTTAAGATTGGCCACATCCAGATAGCAGACTGGGCGGAAATGGTTGTGGTTGCTCCGGCGACGGCCAACCTGATTGCCAAAGCCGCCAACGGCATCTGTGATGACCTTCTGACAACGACCCTGTGTGCCTGCTGGGACAAAAAAGTGCTGCTGGCTCCGGCCATGAACAGCCGGATGTGGGCCAATCCCATTGTCCAGCGTAATTTGTCTATTTTGACAGATCTACTTAAAATCCATCTGGTTGGACCGGAAACAGGCCGCTTGGCCTGCGGCACCGAAGGCATCGGCCGTATGGCCGAAGTGCCCCAGATTGTTGATGCGATACAGAAAATTTTTTAAATAACATTCCTATCCGACTGACGACATGAGATACAGCAGCCCAACAAGAAATGGCTGCAGCGACAATTATCGCTTGGCGGAGAAAGCCAGAAATGAAGCAGAAAATCGAAATGAGCGCAGTCCGGAGCATCAATCGCTTCTTTGCCGCTAACTATGTTCTGATGCTGGCCAATCTGACGGGGTTCGTCATTGCCGCTCCCAAAGCCGATTTTGGTGCGGCGGTCTTTATTGTCTCGGTCATGCTGGCCTATGCTTTGGTGTATCTGATTCCGGCCGGGCTGCTGCTGAGTGCGGTGCGCGGGGTGATAGGGATTGGCCAGCTCTGCCGGAAGGGGTATGCACAATTGCTGATGTATGCGGCCGCCGTACTGGTGATGACGCTGACGCATTTGGTTATTCTCATCGACGGCATTATTTACCGGATGTACGATTTTCACATCAATGGTTTTGTGTGGAATCTTCTGACTACCAAGGGCGGCATTGAATCGATGGGTTTTGAACAGGGAGTGTACTGGACAGCCGGTCTGTTTTTGCTGGCTGCTTTGGCACTGGAGATATTTTTGCTGTTTCTCTGTATCCGGTGGGAGGACTGGAACATAAGCAGAGCGAGCCGGTGGCCGCATCGGCTCCGAGTGTCCGTGCCGTTTATGGCGGCGGGGATGTTCGGATTGCAGGCCCTCCTTTTCGGGATTTCCAGCTTCAGGGGCAATGCGGGAATTTTGGCGGCCTCGGGGGCTTTTCCGTTTTATATGCCGATGACCTTTCAGGGCATTCTGAAAGACCTCGGCTTTCAGCCGGGCCGCAGGGAGCTGCTGACAGTCCATTCGTCTAAGGGGCTGGCGCTTCAGTATCCGCTTGAGCCCATCCGCCGGCGTCCTGACAGCCCGCGCTGGAATATCGTCTGGCTGGTTGCCGAATCGTGGCGTGCCGATATGCTCAATCCGGAGGTGATGCCCCGCACATGGGAGTTTGCCCGGCGGGCACAGTATTTTACCAATCATTACAGCGGCGGCAACGGCACCTGTCAGGCGATGTTCAGTATGTTTTACGGCCTGTACGGCAATTACTGGTTCCGCTTTCTGAATGAGCAGCGCTCGCCGGTTCTGATGGATCTGCTGCAGGATAACGGCTATCAAATTGACCTTTACACCAGTGCCCGGTTTTCCTATCCGGAGTTTGACAAAACGCTGTTCAGCCGGATTCCGCCGGAGCATCTGCATGACTATTCGCAGGGGGAGGGCTGGGAGAGAGACCGCGTCAATACAGGCCGTCTGCTGGACTTTATTGACCGGCGGGATAAAGACAAGCCGTTTATGACCTTTCTGTTTTTTGAATCGCCGCATGCCCGTTATTATTTTCCGCCCGAATGCGAAATCCGCAAGGATTACCTGAAAGACTTCAATTATGCGACAGCCGACCTGCAGCGGGACATTGGACGGATTTTCAACCGGTATGTGAATTCCTGCCGGCATCTGGATACGCAGTTTGCCCGCATTATTGACTATCTGCAGCAGCATCAGCTTCTGGATTCAACAGTTGTGATTCTCACCGGCGACCACGGAGAGGAGTTTATGGAGCATGGACACTGGGGTCACAATTCGGGATTTACGGAGGAACAGGTGCGGACACCGCTGGTGCTCTGGGTTCCCGGCCGGCCGGCGGCTGAATACGCCAAGATGACCAGTCATCTGGATATACCGGCAACGCTGATGACCCTTTTGGGCGTTGACAATCCGCCGCGGGATTATTCTTTGGGCTTTGATTTATTCTCGCCGGCGACCCGTTTCTATACAGTACTGGGGGACTGGGACTCCCTTGTTTACATTGATGCGGAATGTAAGATTGTGCTGCCGCTGAAAGCAACGGCGGTGTTTAACAAGATAACCGATGCAGATGATACGCCGGCGGAGGATTCGGCAGGCCTATACAGCAAGAAAATGGCAAATCTTGTCGGCCTGCTTCGGGAAGCCGGCGAGTTTACGACCCATTGAGATGAAGAAAACAGCGCCATCGCTGCGGTTTTTAATCACAGCCGGAGGAACGCGGGAATACATCGATCCGGTGCGGTTTATTTCCAATGCCAGTTCCGGCCGCATGGGCTATGCGCTGGCTCGGGCGGCCGTCCGGGCCGGCCATGCGGTAACGCTGATTACGGCGCCGACTGCTCTGGCGGTGCCCAAAGGCGTTCGGGTCAGACGGGTTGTTTCCAGCGATGAGATGCTGGCGGCTGTGCAGGCGGAATTTGCCGCCTGCGACTGCCTGATTATGGCCGCTGCGGTGTCGGACTATAAGCCCGCCCGTTTCAGCCGGACCAAAATCAAAAAAGAGCAGGCCGTCTTGTCGCTGAAACTCAAGCCGACGGTCGATATTCTCCGGTGGGCAGGACGGAATAAACAGAGCGGGCAGTTTCTGGTCGGCTTTGCATTGGAAGACCGCAAGCTCCGCCAGAATGCCGAAAAGAAGCTGCGGTCGAAAAATCTGGATATGATTGTGGCCAATACGCCGTCGGCAATCGGTGCAGACACATCGGCACTGTGCATTAAACTGGGCGGCGGCGACTGGCAGGTTCTGCCGGCCGGCCCGAAAGCCTCTTCGGCCCGCCGCATAATTGGGCTTATCTGCCGCGCCCTATTGGGCAAAAAATAAGCGGGCTTCCAGTTGACAGCCCGCTTGAAGGTGTTGTATCAGCCGCTTTCGTCAGGTCCGGCCTATTTTGTCACAGCGAGGGCATCGATATTCGGGCCGTCGCCGACGGCAGTAAGGCGGACGCTGTTGCCGCCGTTTTTGAAGGTGACGGCGATGGTTTCGGTTTTCCAGCTGGTCCAGCTTCCGGTGTCGGCAAACGCCAGCCGGCCGGCATTGGCGCCGTTGACGGTTAAATCGCAGGGGCGGCTGCCTGCCGCCGCATAGCGAAATGTCAGCGTGTAGCTGCCGGCGGTGTCGGCCAGCACATTGTTCCATTCGATAAAGCTGCCTTTGCCGCCCATATCGGCAAAACCGGTGCCTTGGTATCCTTTGTGGTTGTCGGCGGCCTTGGCATCGGAAAGAACATTGGCTTCTTCGGCTTCGTAGATGGCGCCGTCCATTTTGGACGGCACGGCGGCGGCCTTTGCCCCTTCGCGGTGGGGGTAATAAATCGGCCCGCCGGCTCCCAAGTCCTTGATGCGCAGATTGCGGAACTGATAGGTCAATCCCTTTTCGCCGTGGTGCTGAATGCCGACCGGTCCGGCCAGATCCATTTCATCAAAGATATCCGTCGTCAGGATGTCATTGACATAAATCTGGATATGAGGGCCGATGCAGACAATCCGGTACTTGTTCCATTCGCCCTGCTTGTAGCAGTCGCCGGCCCGGGCGCGGAATTCGGCAATCGAGCGGTTCTTTTCCTCTTCGGTGTCGGCCTGATCGCGGTTGGGGCTGGCAAACCACATCCGCCGGCCTTCGTCGTAGAGGCCGCCGGACCATTTGCGGTCGGCGGTATCGACTTCGGCCTGATAGCCCCAGACGCGGTTTTTCGCCTTCTGGCAGCGGAACATAAAGCCCGAGTTGCCCTGATTGGGCGGCATTTTGACTTCGCCTTCAAAGACGAAATTGGCGTATTCCTTTTTGGTCAGCAGGAACCATTTGCCGTTTTCGGATGTCAGACTGACAACGCCATCCTTGAATTCGGCCTTGCCCCAGTCGTAAGGATTTTCCCAGCTGCTCAAGGCCGGATCGGCCAGCAAATCTTCCCACGGGACGCTGTCGGGCGATTGGATTTGCGAGGCCTTGGACTTGACCAGCTGCCGGCGGTCGTAGGCATCCCAGCCGTCGCGGACGGCAGGGCCTTTGAGCATTTGGTCGGCTTCGGGGTGGTTGGTGATTTTCATGGCCTCGGCATCGTACAGCAGAGTGCCGCCGAACCGCTGACCGATGCAGCCCAGACACAGCAGTTCCGCCAGCGGAGCGGCCACATCGAAAGAGGAATTGGCCGGCTCAATGCCCTGACAGGCATTCAGGAAATTCTGATAGTGGTCCGGCAGTCTTCGGCTGGGTTTGGGCAGCTTTCCGGCCTGCTCCAGCTGGGCCATTTTTTCAGCAGGCAGAATCTTGTAATTGGCTCCGTGACTGGTGCCGCGGATGACATAATCTTGGGCATAAATGAATGAGCCGACATTGCCGATATCGCCGGTGATGCCCGGCGGGGGCGTGGGATTGTTGCGCTGGCCATCGTACCATCTCAGCTCCAGCGGCGGCAAAGCCCCGCGGGCTTTGAATTTGAAGGTGATGACAGAGCCCTGCGGGTACAGCAGGTCGCTGGGGCCTTTGAGGGTTGTGGCAATTTCATACGGCAGCCCCAGTTTCAGGTAGCGGTGGACGGCGTCCAAGATATGCGCCCCCCAGTCGCCCATCGCGCCGCAGCCGAATTCATACCAGCAGCGCCAGTTGCCGTTAACCAGTTTTTCGCTGTACGGGCGGAAGGGTCTGCGGCACAGCCACAGATCCCAATCGTAGCCGACCGGCGGAATGGACTCCGGATAGGCCGTATCCGTCCAGCCGTGCCAGCGGCGGCTGTTGGTCATCCAGGCATCGATCTTTTGAACATTTTGAACCAGCCCCGCTTCGACCCACTGACCGAATTGAATCGTTCCCGCGCCGGAATGTCCCTGATTGCCCATCTGGGTCACAACGCCGCACTGGCGGGCTGTTTTTTCCAGCAGGCGGCACTCGTACACATTCTGGGCCATGGGCTTTTCGACATACACATGCTTGCCCAAGAGCATCGCATGCATCACCATCGGAAAGTGTGCGTGGTCCGGCGTGGCGATGATGACGGCATCAATCTGGTCATGCATCTGCTCGAGCATCTGGCGGTAATCCCGAAAACACGGAACGCCGTCAAAGCCCCGCATCTGGTAGCTGGGCGTTAAAAACAGGACATCGGCAAAGGCCTTGTATTCGAGCTGGTCTTTGGCATACTGGCCGAAGCTCCTCAAAATGTCGGCCCCGCGGTTAAAGACCCCGATTTGAGCGACGCGGATTTTCTGACCGCGCGGCACAATGCGGGGGGCAAACAGCGGCCGCACTTCCTGCTGGGCAAACAGGCCGCCTTTGCTGAACATCAGGACAGGCGGCGTCCATAAAATCGCCTTCAGCAGGTCGCGGCGGGAAACAGAACATAAATGTCTCATCTTTTAGACTCCTATTGAACTTTTGGATATTCAACAACGATTGCCTGCTTGTTCAAAAACGAAGCTGACGCACGAAATATTTCATCGGTTCCTGATTTATCCGCTCGGCCAAAGGCCGCTGCCGTCGATTGCCTGCAGGGCAACGGCTGAGGCGATGGCAAAGTTGGCAGTATGGGTAATGCTCAGCGTAATCTGCTCAATGCCGCTGCGGTCAGCGATTTGCTTGACCCGCCCGGAAAGATGAACCTGCGGCTGGCCCAAGGCGTTGTTGACGACCTCGATGTCTGTCCATGCAATTCCATCGCGCCAGCCCGTGCCGATAAGCTTCATCACAGCTTCCTTGGCGGCAAAGCGTCCGGCCAGCTTTTCAATCCGATTCTTGACGGCGGCGGCATCGGCCTGCTCCCGCGGGGTAAAGACCCGCTCGAGAAAGCGCTGGGCATGCCGCTGGAGCATCTGCTCGATGCGCTCAAAATCCACCAAATCAATTCCATGGGCAATGATTGCTGCCATTTTTTATGCTTACGAGGAACGATTCTGACCCCAGCGGCGGTATGCTTCCTGCACGCAGAAAGCCCCAAACCGGTCCAGCTGGGCGATATTGGCTTTTTCGATAAGTCCATTGACAAATGCTTCGTACTGCTGCCGGCGCCGCTCGAACTGAAGCTGCTGGGCAACTTCGTTCTGCACTTCTTCAAACGGACGGCAGCCGCTGGTTTCCAGCATATCCAGCTTGAGAATAAACAAGCGTCCTTCCAGCGGCAGGGGACCGGCGATTTGGCCGGGCTGCATCTGCAGGGCCTGCTTTTCCAGCGATTGATAGGGTTCGGTCAGCGATTCGGAGCCGATAACCACCGGCATCATTCGGCCGCCTACAGCAGCCAAATCGCCGTGGTACTGCTTGGCCAATTGGGCAAAATCAGCCCCCTCCTGCAGCTGACGCACCAAATCCGCACCGATGCGCTGGGCGGCCTGTGCCGGCGTCTGGCCGGCGCACTGCTGGCTGGTCAGCAGCTCCGGCCGTATCTCGATGATGCTGAAGCCCACACGGCCCTGCCTGCAGTACTGGGCATTTTTTATCTGTTCATAGTACTCTTTCAGCTGCTGCTGGGAAAAGCGCTTCTCCTCCTTTAAGGTGCTGGATAAATACGACTGAATCATAATCATCTTTTTCTGATAGTCCCGAAAGGACCGCCAGTCCATACCCATCTCGTTGAGCTTGCTTTCAGCCAGCGCATAGTTGTTGCCGTAGCCGGCAACAAACCGGGTTGTCTCGGCCTCGACGGCCTTGTCAAGATTGTCATCGATGTTCTCGGGGGCTTTTTGGCGGGCTTCCCGGTATATCAGGATATCCGTAATTTTACCCCGAATGGCTTTGCGGACAATGGGAAGCGATTTTTCCTCAAATGCCTGCTCATCCAGCGCTGCGGCGGCCGGCTTGAGGTATTCTTCAACGGCAAGCAGAACCTCCTCAGAGGAAACGGTTTCGCTGTAAACACCCAGCACCATCCCGCCGGTGGCCTGCGGCAGATTGGTTTTATTGGCCAGCGGAATCTGACGCATCTGCTCCGGGGTAAACTTTCCCTTCGGCTTTGAGCCGCAGCCGGAATAAAAAAACAATCCTGCGGCCAGAAGACAGCCGAGAAATCTGCCTATCTCAGTCATTTATATCGGCTCCAGAAAGTCCATATTTGCAGTTTCAGGATGAGATGATTATACGAAAAATCCGGCCATTTCAAACTTCTTTCTAAAAAAGCCGGCTTGGATTTTTGGGGATTGGAAGCTATTGCTGGCCCCAAGTCCTGCTGAACAGATTCTGCAAAATAGCGGAATTGCCCGCAAACAAGCCGTCCAGAAGCGGATTGGGCTGATTGAATCGGCGCAAGCGCCTGTTTTTGTCCAGTATTGTTCCGCCGGCCGCTTCCACCAGCAGCCATCCGGCGGCAACATCCCATTCATTTTTGGGTACCAGGGTAAAGGTCATATCCTCCAGCCCCGCGGCGACCCGCGCCAGCTTGTATGCCACCGAACCCATCGGAATAATGCGAAACGGGGCATTTTCAAACGGCTTCCATTGGCCGCGTCTGACCTCGCTGCGGCTGGCCGAAACGGATGCTCCGTTCAAGTCCTGCTTTTGACTGACGGCGGCCGGCTTGCCGTTGAGCGTGATGCCGCGGCCGCGGATTCCCAGAAAGGTTTGACCGGCGGCAGGATTGCAGATTCCGGCCGCCTGCGGACAGCCGTCCACGACATAGGCAATCG
>ERZ795050.3023-NODE-3023-length-17287-cov-44.594591_pt1 | contig 17287 bp, 21 predicted proteins | sample MGYA00375134_ERZ795050 | MGnify/ENA primary metagenome ERZ795050 (study PRJEB30179, sample SAMN05720221) | activated sludge metagenome | isolation source: Anaerobic digester | place: Japan | collected 2015-05-26 ... | reverse complement strand
GCGAACAGATCTTTTATGCCAGCAGGAACAAGGGAACGATTAGTGGAGTGGACAGTAAGGGAAAAGATGACGCCCCAGACAACCTTCCAGCAAACTATCTTGATAAATTGGAAAAAAAGATTAGAGATATTATTAAGGCCAATGGTGATAAAGAAAAAGCAAAGAGGTTGCTTCATGAGTTGGAGAATACCGGAGCCAATAAGTTTCCTGACTTGCATAAGGCACTGGATGCGGATTACAAAATTAAAGAATGCCCCAATTGTAAGAACCAGTTGACTTATTCCGGGGAAGAGAACGGCAAGATCAAATATAAATGCGAGCTTTGTGGAAAGAGTTTTGTAAGTAAAGACTCCAAAACCAAAGACCAAGAAATCAAAATCATTATTGGTGACGATCCTGTAAATCCCAGTCCTGCCGAACAGAAGGTTGAAGGCAACGGTGATATATGAATAGACTTGATTTTTTGAAAAAGCAGATACACTTGTAATTGTAAATGGGGATGGCAATGATGTATTATATTACAGAGCAGTTAAGTGAGCATATTGGAGAAACTCCTGAAGGTTTTTTGTTGTGTAAAGATGTTCCTTTAACGAGAACAGGAGTATTTGAATATACCGCTTCCGAGGTTCCTGTTGAAGCTTCTCTTGATGGTATGGTTAAGATTCAAAGAGATGATGATGAAGTATTCGCACAGAATACTATTGCATCATTTGAAGGAAAACCGGTCACAATAAATCACCCCGAAGGAATGGTTACTCCGGAGAATTGGAGCGAGCTTGCTCATGGTGTTGTTCAGAATGTAAGAAGAGGGGATGGAGAACAGGCAGACCTTTTGTTGGGAGACCTTTTGATTACAACTAAAAAAGGAATTGAGCTGGTAAAGTCTGGATTGCGGGAAGTTTCCTGTGGATACGATGCTCAATACGAACAGATTGAAAAGGGGAAGGGGAAACAGAGAGAGATCATTGGCAATCATGTTGCCTTGGTTACAAAAGGGAGAGCAGGGAATAGATGCACTATTCAAGATAGTGGTGACAAGGAAAACACTATAACGACGAAGGAGGATATTTATAAGATGAAAGCTAAAGATTTGTTCAAGCGCATCTTTCCGAAATCCCGATTTGCCGATGCTTTGGCTGATGAAGATTTGGGTGAGCCTGCACCGGTAGAGGGAATGGATGATGTGGAGAAAGCGCAGCAGGCCGCAGCAGAAGCCAAAGCGTCCGCAGAGCAGGCAGTTGAAGCGGCACAGCAGGCAGCAGAAGCAGCAAAACAAGCCTCTGAAGCAAAAGAGGTGGAAGAGCCTCCGGTGGAAGAGAACATTGAAGATGAGTCTCCCGACCTTGCTGCTGTCATTGAGCGTCTTGATAAGCTTGAGGCCCTTGTACAGGAACTTATCAGGATCGAAACTGAAGAAGGTCATGAGGAACTTCCTGCTGGCGATGCCGAAGGGGAAGAGGGGAAAGAAAAAGACCTTGAAGAAGTTCAGGACGACGAAGGAGAAGAAAAAGAAGAAGGTTGGGAAGAGGAATTCAATGATGTAGCAAGCAATGCGGAAATCATTGATCCTGACATTGTGGTTACTCCGCCCAAGACGAAGGACGCTGCTCCCAGACAGATCAAAAGGATTAAGATGGTTGCATTGAAATCCGCTATGACCTCTGACAATGCTCCGATTGTCAACAAACTGCTGAATGGTAAACAGTTGGAGACTTTAAAGCCTGAAGAACTGGATGTTGTATTTCATACCGCAAGCAAGATGATCGCAAAGGTAAGGGATTCCAAGGTTCAGAAATCGACGGTAGATGCGAAGAGTTATTTCAAAGGTATCTCTTCGGAAATTGAGAAAATCAATAAAGCAAATAAAAATTTCTGGAAAAAATAGAGGAGGATTCTAACATGAGTAACGCTTTTATTACGAGAATGCCTGCTGGAATTGCAGGAGACGTGACAAGAAGGGAACATGCTGACATTGAACCGCAGGTGATGGATACTGACTATCCTGTGCTTCGTTATGGCGAGCCTGTTAAAATGGTGGACGGTAAAATTCGTCCGATTACGACTGATGATGACATCGATGACATTTATGGATTTGGTTGCCGTGCTTATCCGATTCAGACTTCTTCCAATGAAGCTCTGGGAACCGGAACTCCCCCGACCAATCTGCATTTCGATGTTCTGCGACGGGGTTACATGACCGTAAAGGTTCAGGACGGAACTCCTGTAAAGAATGCTTCCGTTTTTGTTCGCACGGTTGCTGCTTCTGATCCGGTTGCTCAGCCCATTGGCGGTCTGGAATGTGACTCTGACGGCGGTGATTGCTTTGAGATCACCAATGCCAAGTTCATGGGTGAAGCTGATTCCGATGGCAATGTTGAAATTTCTTATAACCTGTAAAAAGTACAGATTCTGATTAGGAGGAAAAGATGATTACATACGATAGAATGACGATTGATAGTACCGGAGCATTTTTGATTGGCGAGCTTGAAAGACTCGATCAGACGTTGCATGAGCCTCTTGTTAACATTACATGGGGCAGAGATATTGACCTGCGTGAAGACGTTTCCATTGCTGATGATTCTTCAAGCTTCACGAATTCTACCTTTGCGGCTGCCGGTAGTGTTCAGTCCAGTGGTAAGAACTTCATTGGCAAGGTTTCCAATGCTATTCCCGGCGTTGCGGTTGATATTGGCAAGACTTCTCAGCCGTTGTTTCTCTGGGGCATGGAAGTTTCTTATACCATCCCCGAACTGATGTCCGCACAGCAGTTGGGACGTCCGGTTGATGCCCAGAAGTATCAGGGTATGCAGTTGAAGTGGCAGATGGATATTGACGAAATGGTTTATATCGGTGACACAGCAATGGGTAAATACGGTCTGTTAAATTCCACTTCCGTTACTACGAGCTTTGTTGATGTCGGTGCTGGTGGAGCGACCCAGTGGACGACAAAGACCGCCGATGAAATCCTGAAAGATGTCAATGATCTGATTTCAGATTGTTGGGCTGCTGCCGGTTATGCTGTTTGCCCCAGCAAGCTTTTGCTGCCTCCGGCACAGTTTGCCTATATTACCTCTCAGAAGGTAAGCACCGCTGGCAATATCAGTATCCTTCAGTTCCTTGAGGACAATTGTATTGCTCTGAAAATCAACGGCAAGAAGCTTGACATTCAGCCCTGCAAATGGCTGGTAGGTCTTGGCGTTCCCGCCGGTTCCCCGTCTGCCGCGACTGATCGTATGGTTGCATACAGTCAGGATAAGAACCGTGTTCGTTACCCGTTGGTTCCGTTGCAGAGGACCCCGCTGGAGTATCGTTCGATTTATCACATCACCACTTACTTCGGTAAGCTGGGTGTTGTGGAGATTGTCTATCCAGAATGCATCCTGTACCGCGACGGCATTTAGAAGCCAAATAAAAAGGAGGATTTGTTATGGCTACAAAGATTAAATTTAATATTCCGGCACAGATTATGAATGCTAGCGGGAAGCGGGAGACATATAAACCTGGTACTTATGATTTTGATGATAAGGTGGTTGATCACTGGTTCATTCAAGGTTTGATTGCTTGCGGAAAGGCAGTTATTCTTGAGCAAGCAGTCAAGTCTGAACCGGCTAAACCAAAGCAGCAGGAGTTACCTTTTACCGCTCCTGCTGCTAAACCGGTTCCTGTTAAAAAACCTGAACCGGCAGCTCCTGTTATCGTTAACTTGGGAACAAAGGAAGGAGTTGAGATTGAAGAAATCAAACCTTCTGCTTCCAAAAAGAAGATAGAAGTCAGTGAATCTATCGCTGCTCCGAAAGAAGCTGTCAAGGCTGGTTTGAGAAGAAGGAAGAGAAATTAGTCAAGGAGAAAAGAGATGGCTACAGACACTTGTGAATTTAAAAAGGTATTTCCTGAGTTTGCTGATGATAATCAATATCCTCCAGCACAGATTGAATACTGGGGGAGAATAGCAGAGCTTCGTCTAAATGCTGACCGTTGGGGGAATTTGCTTACTCATGGAAAATATCTTTTTGTTGCTCATAATATTGCTTTGTCTGCGCAAGCGGTGGCAGCGGCAAACCAAGGATCAAGTGTTCTTCAGTCAACAGGCTTGATTGCAGGAAAGAGTGTCGGAGACGTTTCAATCAGTTATGATACCAGTGCCTCAAAGGAAGAAGACGGTGGTAATTATAACTTAACTCGATATGGTAGAGAGCTTTTAAGACTGGCAAGGATTGTAGGTATTGGTGGTGCTCAACTGCTTTCTGCCGACACAACGGTTCCTTATCTTGGTGAAACATGGTAACGGTTCAGATTCAAAGAAAAGTCAATATTGATCTTGATAAGGTCTTGGCTCAATTAAAGAAGAAGGCTGTTTATGTCGGCATTCCGAAAGAGAACAGCAAGAGGCATGATGGAGAAATGACAAATGCTTCTTTATTGATGATCCATTCAAAGGGCAGTCCTCTTCGTCATCTCCCTGCAAGACCGGTCATTGAACCTGCAATTGAAGATGAAACCAATAAAGCAAAGATTTCCAGACAACTAATTGCCGCAGCAAATAAGGGATTAAATGGCGATCAAGCTGGATTTGTTGCCGGATTAAATGCTGCCGGTTTACAAGCGCAAAATGTTTGCAGGGAGTGGTTTAAGAACCCGAAGAACGGCTGGGAGCCTTTAGCCCCTTCTACCATCCAAGCAAAGATTAGGAAATATGGTAAGGGCAAAAAGGTTGATACCTCCAGCATTGTTCCTCTTATTGACACCGGAGAAATGAGAAAAGCGATTACGTACGTGTTGAGGGATGCATGATTAATGTAAGAGAGCTAATTACTGATCCGGATTTTTCACAGAAGTTTATTGTGTATCGCAGTAACGGTTCTTTTGTTGATGGTGTCTGGACGGAAGGAACACCGATACAGATTGAGATGCTGGGTGTTGTAACGGTTATGAGTCCCAGAGAGCTTCATCAGTTGCCGGAAGGGGACAGAGTTTCCGGCGGTATGAATTTTCATACCAATCAAGCTTTATATGTTTCCAGAGAAGGAACGTATGAAGGAATCTCCGATAAGATTTACTGGAGAAACAATTACTATAAATTGGCAAGCGTTCTGCCCTATGCTGATTACGGGTATTACAAAGCTTCAGGGGTCAGGACAAAGGGTGCTTAAATGGCCGAAGATATTTATTTGACATTATCTGAACTGCAAAAGATTTTTTATGATCTTTTCGTTTCTATGTTTGATGGGAGTCCTACTGAATGTCAGGTAAGATGGTCTTGGCCTACACAGGGAGCGCCTGCATTTGGGATAAGAGATAACATTGCTTTCCTTAAAATATATGATGATGCCAGTACCATGACTGTTCAAAGAGAAGATATTTATTCTCAAGAAAGTGGTTTACCCAATATGTCCACCGGTTATACCAGAACATTGAGATTGGATTGTATTTTTTATGGTCCTAGTTCATGGGAAAATGCAACAATCATCAGAAACAAAATGTTTTGGCAAGAGCATCATGACACTCTGGCACAGTCAAGTATTTATTTGGTTCCACGGTTTGACCCTCCGAAAAGAGTGCCGGAGTTATGGCAAGGGCAGTGGTATGATAGGTCTGACTTAAGTATGACCTTTAATGAATTGGTTGTACTTAATCGTGAAGTTCCCTACATTGAGAAAGTTCCTGTGGGGGTTTATAATAAGGATGGATTACAAATTGACATCGACATTGAATAAAGAGAGGTAAAATATGACGACACGATCCTTGGATAGTATTGTTGACATTCAGGTGTTGGTAAATCCGCTTGCTGCTGCAAGATCATCGTTTAATCAGACGTTGATTATCGGAGATACCAATGTAATTTCCGTATCAGACAGATTAAAGTTGTATGAAAGTGCGGCAGAAGTATTGGAAGACTTTGCTCTTACCGATCCTGAGTACATTGCTGCGAACATTTATTTCTCCCAGTCACCTGCTCCCGATAAGCTTTGGATTGGCCGCCAGGATTCCGGTTCTGGTGAAACCCTTGTTGAGGCTCTGCAGGCTTGCCGTGAAGCCAGTGCAGAGTGGTATATTGCCATTTGTCTTGGAGCAGAGTATGCGGACCATGTTGCCTGTGCGGCATATATTGAAACCGCAACGCCTTCCAGCGTGTATGCATACACTACCAGCGATGCAGATTGTTTGACTGGAACCGCTTCTCCTCCGGACATTTTCACTTATCTGAAATCTCTGGGTTATAGCCGATCAATCGGCCAGTATGCAACGACTCAAACCGCAGTTTATCCCAACAACATTTATGCAATTGTTGCAATTATGGGTTATGCTTGCGGTCAGAATTCTGGTTTGGCCAATTCTGCGTTTACTCTGAAATTCAAACAGGAAACGGGTATTGCGGTTGAACCTTTAACCTCAACGCAGATTAATATAATCGAAGGAAATTATGGTAATTTGTATCTTGACTATGCCAATTATTACACCATTTTTGAACAGGGTAGAATGGCCGATGGAACCTTCTTTGATGAGCGGATCAATCTTGATATGTTCGTTAACAATCTTCAGTTGACGATCATGGATCTTCTCTATCAGAACCCGAAGATTCCGCAGACCGATGCCGGTGTCACCCAGTTGATTCAGGCTTGTAATGAGGCCTGTGATGAAGCTGTTCGTATCGGTTTCTTGGGACCGGGGACATGGACAGGACCGAATATTCTGAATCTGAAAACTGACGATCCACTTCCTGCTGGTTATTTAGTGCAGGCAGAAGCATTGTCTACCCAGACACAGGCTGATAGAGAAGCCCGTAAATCGGTTCCTCTCTACATCGCAATTAAAGAATCCGGAGCCGTCCACTCAGTTTTGGTGGGAGTCTACGTTAACCGATAAGAGGCCATTTAAATGTTTGGTTTATTTGATCATACAGTTTACAGTTTCTTGGATTTGTCGGGTGTTATTTCTCATCCGGCAGTTGGCAAATCTTATACCTTTACCGGCCAAGGTGTCGGCAGGGTTGTTGTCAGTATGGAAGAAGATAAAACCTTCCATGAAATTGGCGTTGATGGAACGGTGATTTTAGGAAAAATTCCGGGCGGTGCCGGGAAGCTTATAATTGAATGTCAACAAACCAGCAACATTCATAAATGGCTTTTGCATGCGTATCAAGTTTTAATTAAAAAAAATGCCAAAGAGTGGGGCAGGATGACGGCTTTTTTGAGGAATCTCAATGACGGGACGAAACATACTTTAAGAGGATTGTCTTTTGAAAGGATTCCAGAAAAGTCTTATCAAGCTGAAGGTCAAATGGTTACGTGGGTTTTATGGGCAGCAGACATTGACTCCTTTGCCCCTAATCCCAGTGGTGCGGGTCAGTTGTCGGCTCTTGCCAAACGTTGGTTATCAAGATTTTAAATAGGAGGAATAAAGATGGCTGAACATACTACTTATAGTTTCTTGGATTTATCAGGAGCTCTTGTGCATCCTGATCTTGGAGCTTATATTTTTACCGGACAAGGGACGGGTCAGGTAACGGTGACAATGGATACGGAACGATCTGCTCATAGTGTTGCGGCAGACGGGACTATTATGGTCAGTAAAATCGCTGGCCATAATGGCAAGATTCAGATTCAGTGTCAGCAGACCAGTAATGTGCATAAGTGGCTTTTAGCTGCTGAAAATGCTTTGTATATTGCCGATACAAATGCATGGGCTGAAATGTCCGCTTCTTTGAGAAACACTTCTGATGGAACCAGTCATATTATTGTTGGCATGTCGTTCGGCAAAGTTCCGGATAAGGTTTATCAGGCAGAAGGTCAGATGGTTACTTGGACGTTGTGGGCTGCTAATATCCAGAACATCCCGGCTTAACATTTAACAAAAAGGAGAAGATCATGAAAAGGGAGATGTTTAAAGAGGTAGATGTTAATGAAAGGAAGTTTAGAATCGGTAGGCTTGATGCATTGACGGGCAGTTACATCACTACTCTTGTTCTGATGCAGATGCTTCCATTTGGAGATGCACAGGTAACTGGTGGGTCAGGAAAAAACAGATCGTTGATGGATAAGGAAACCTTTATAGATGTTCAGAAAGAATGTCTAAAGGTTGTTTCTGAAGTGAAATCTGTTGGCGGTAATGTGGCTCCTATTCCGATTATGCTTTATGATGGTCGTTGGGGTGTAGAAGGTTTAGAGGAAGATACCATGACCGTTTTGACTCTTACGATCCATACGTTGATTTTTAACATTGCCGATTTTTTTCAAGGAGACGCATTGAACAACCTGATCAAACCCATATCGGATTTGACCCCGTTCAGTGCGAAAGAATAGATCAATACGCTTATGCTCCGGTCTTTTCAGGGGAGTGGAAGCAGCACGAAGTTTGGGACGGAACCTATACATTTAAAGATTTGCTTGATTGGCATGAGATGGCACAAGTGAAGGCAGAGAATGAAAGAAGATACAGGATTTGGTCGGAAGCAAATAGAGGACAATAATGGAAAACGTTCTTGAAGAATATTTAGTAAAACTAGGTATTCAATTTGATACCAATGCTCTTAAAGAAGCAAAAAGGTCAGTAGATGACTTCAAGAAAAAACTTGAAGGGATGATTTCCAAAAATGTCTATGCTACCGCTACGACCAATTTTGTTGGTGCTATTGGAGCCATTACCATTGAAATAACCAAGATGGTAAATCAGGTAGCAAAGGCTGATATGCAGTATCAGTTGCTTGCACAACGGATGTTTATGTCTGTGCAAGCAACAAAAGCCTTTACTCTTGCTTCTGAAACCATGGGCAACAGCCTTCAGGAGATTGCTTGGAACGTTGAATTGCGAGAAAGATATTTTGATCTCGTAGATATGGTCAATAAGCTTGAAGTTCCACAAGAATCTCGTGATATGTTGAAGCAAGTTCGTGGGATTGGCCATGAGTTTGATAGATTGAAACTTGCCGGAAAACTTTCTCTTGAGTGGCTTGCAGTACACATTCTTAATCTTAATAAAGGAGGTATTTCAGAACTTCATTCAAAGTTGAGATCATTTACCGAAACAATTTTTGAAAAAATACCTATCTGGACAAAGCAGTTGGCAGAATTTTTAGATGTTCCCATAAAACTCGCAAAAACAGTTATAAGACTTATTGGAGATATATGGGATGTTGCTGCTCCTGTACTTTCAACAATATGGAATTGGCTTATTAAAATTTGGGATATGATGGGTCCTTTGGGGAAGCAGTTGGTTATATTGTCTGGCCTTCTTATAGCAGTGTTTAGTCCTGTGTTAGGGCCGATTGCTGCTGCAACTGTTGCTTTAACAACTTTCTTTTTATTACTTGAAGATTTTTATGCTTATTGCGATGGAAGAAAGTCTTCTGAATTGCTTAAGCCTTTTTGGGAGTTTGTTGAATTTTTAAAGTTTGATCTTCAAAAGACAATTTTAAGGGTAATAGTTATTGCAGATCATCTATGGACTGCATTAAGAGGTAAAAAGCATGAAAGTGGTTTAGGATGGAAAGAACATTTGGAGAAAGAGCTTGCAGAATTTGAGAAACTTCATTTTGACGAAAAAGCAGAAAGAGATAGGAGAAGAGAGGAGGCTGAAAGAGCTATCGCAGAGGAACAAGCTAAAGAAAAACCTGTTGCTCCTTCAGGTGCACCAACACCAACAAAGCTACCAACTGCTGTTGCTCCTTCAGGACCAACAAAGCTACCAACTGCTATTGCTCCACAGGAAAAAGAATTGTTGAACGTCATAGCCAGAGGCGAAGGAACCTCTGACGAACAAGCAAGAAAAAAGGGCTACTCTTCAGGGTATGATGTGACTCTTGGTTATGGTGCTTATGGAGGCAAAACAGCAAAACCTCTTACAGAAATGACTTTAGCAGAGATTGAACAGCACCAAACAAAGATGTTGGCTGATCCCAAAAATAAATTAAACTCCAGTGCTTTGGGAAAATATCAGTTCACCAGATCAACTTTATTTGGATCAGGTAAAGATATTGGTGAGCTTGCACGACTTGGTATTTCTAAAGACGAAAAATTTACACCAGAACTACAAGATAGATTGGCTCTTGCTTTAATTTGGAAACAAACAGAGCAATTTAAGAAGGGAAGTATTTCTCAAAGTCAATATCAAAATGTTTTAGCTGGTCGTTGGGCTTCCATAGCAAGAGCAGACACTGGATTAAGTCAATACAGACAAAGAGTTGGCACTACAAGTTCTGATTTAGCAGAGATATTGCCTGGAATTAAAAATGCTCCGCAAATTCCTCTTAAGCCAATTGTTAGAAGAGCAACAGCACCAACAACAATGGTGGAAAAACTTAAAGCAAAAAGATTACAAACGGTAATGGATCAATATAAAGAGAAAACAGGAATTATATTTCCCGGAGATATGACGAAGACTACACCCGGAGTTAAAAGTATGCCACAAACTCCTCCCGGCTCTCCTGTTTATGCAAAAGCTTCTGAAGCTACAAGCGAAGAGACTTACAATGTAAATGTTACCATCAATGCACAAACCACAGACCCAAAGCAAATTGCAGACGAAGTCACAAAAGGCGTGAAAAGATCAATACAAGAATTAAGAAAAGAAAAATTTGATAAGGTTAGAGCAGGCAAGGTTGGTGTAACTTAAAGAGGGAATGTAAATGTCAATAACAAGCACAGTAAATTCATTATCATCTCTTTATATGGTTGGTAAGGCTTCTTGGAATGTTTATCAAATATCAAAAAGACCTTCTATCGATGATGCTCCCGGTTCCGATGCTTATCGTCCTGCCGACTGGGGGAATTATGGCAACGATGAAGATCAAATGATCTATCTCGCCCCCAACATATCCGAAGTTGAGAAGAGAAAAGGAAAGACTGGGGAAACTTATGAAGTACCTGTTGGTTACTACTTTGATGCATTTACGAAGGAGAATCATTCAGGTTCTGTAAGAGTAACGGAACATCCTGTTCAAGGCGGATCAAATATCAGCGATCATGCTTATAATCTCCCAGACAAATTGACGATTGAAGTTTTGGTTTCAGATTCTGTTCAGCCTATTGTAGCTGGTCAATTTGCAAGCAGTAAGACAAAGTCTATTTCGGCTTATGAAGTAATACGCAAATTGAAGGAAAAAAGAGTTTTGGTTTCTGTAAGGACTCGTCTTCATTATTATACCAATATGATCATTGAAAATATGAGTGTTTCAGATGATTACAAATCCGCTAATAGTTTACGATGTACCGTTAGTTTAAGACAAGTGATGATGGCAGTTGTTCCGGTTGAATATGTTACGCTTACTAAGAGACACGCGGTAGGGGAAACAAAAAAAGGACCTCAAAGTGCATCAGACGGTGAAAGTACTTTTAGTAAATGGGGACGAAGACTAGGTGGTGGTTAAATATGGCATACCAAAAAATACCTTTGACAAGTGATCCTAATCAAGAATTTTCTGTTACCCTGGAAATTGACGGCGTGAACAGAACCTTGAAGTTTAATTTGAGTTGGAATTATATCGGCGGGTATTGGGTTATGAGAATTACCGATCCAGCGACAGATGAAATTATTATTGATTCTGTTCCTTTGGTTGCCGGTTCTGTAGGCTCTGACGAATTGAATATATTGCATCAGCACGAATATCTTGGCATCGGGAAAGCATATATTGTTCCGACAAAAGACCCGCTTGAGTACGATCATCCTACAGATGAAAATCTTGGGACGGATTTTGCGTTAGTATGGGAAGGGTAAAATGGCAACTGACATTTTAGCTACACAGAAAAACAATAACGAGAAGTTGTTTGGGAGAAAATGGAAGATTAGTGTTCTCATTCCTTTGTCTGAAACAGAAACCTCTGCCGATCCCAGCAAGTATAAGGCTTATGTTTTATCAAACAGTGATTATGAAGATCAATCTCTGGATGTCACTTTCAAGATAGAAAAGTCTGGATGGAAGTGCCCTAATTTTTCAGAAATAGTTGTTTATAATTTAAACCCGCAAACAGAAAATATGGTCATAAGGTCTGGTACAAGAGTTTTGGTAGAAGCGGGATATGTCAACGGTGATTACGGTGTCATTTACGATGGCAGTATTTTCCAACCAATGTGGGAAAGGGAAGACACAGTTACGACAAAGGTAACATTCAAATGTATTGATGCCATGGATATTATTTATGACAATCATGTGGCGGCTACTTTTGGTGCTCTTGCATACCAGAAGAACATCGTAATGAACATGGCAGCAAATTCCAGAAAGCCATTCAATATAACAAAAATATCCGAGGGAGTTGGTAATATACAATTGTCTCGTGGAAAAGTGTTATTTGATTCGCCAAAATATTATATGAGAAAGTATGCTCAACAATATGGGACGACAATTAGTACAATTGACAGAGAGGTTTTTATTGATCGTCCTCAAGACCCAATACCAGCCAATTTAACAAAGCAAGCTCTTGTTCTTTCTCCTGCCTCTGGTGGATTAGTTGGTACTCCTCAACAAACGCAAGATGGAATAACATTTACCTGTCTATTGAATCCAACAATACGAGTATTTAAACCGGAACCAATGCTAGTGAAGATAGACAATAAGATAATACGACAAATGGCTATTCAATATAACACGGCTGGTTTTTCAAGATTAGATGAAGATGGTATTTATAGAGTAATCGGGGTAATTCATACTGGAGCCACAAGGGGAAATGAATGGTATACAACCGTGACCGGTTGTAACCAATCAATGGAAGGAACTTTGGCAGCGCAGTTTAGAACAAGTAAAGATGTACAGGGGTAAATTATGGCTTTAGTAAATGTTCCATTATCTGTAAGGCTTGGCGATGAAAACGAAGTTCTTGAGCAAAAACTTGAAAAGTTAAGCAACCGTATTCGTGTAGCTTGTCCTGGAATTGTTCAGAGCTTTGATTCAACCAAGCAAACGGTGACTGTAAAATTAGCCATCAGAGAAATGGTCAGTCTGGAAGGGAATCCTTACGAGAATCTTGAAATTCCCCTCCTTCAAGATGTTCCTATCTACATGCCTCGTGCCGGTAATTTTGTTCTGACCATGCCGGTAACGGTTGGTGATGAATGTCTGGTTGTTTTCGGGGACAATTGTATTGATAGCTGGTGGGAGTCGGGAAAGGTCAGCAATCAGTTGGATTATCGCAGACATGATTTATCCGATGGGTTTGCTATAATTGGTCCTTGGAGTCAACCTAGAAAGATTAACAGCTATTCTACCGATTCAGCAGTTTTAAGAAATCTTAACAACGACTCTTATGTTGAAGTCAGAGACAATGACATTAATATAGTCACTCCGATGAAGGTTACGGTGACCGCTGGCAGTGAAGTTGAAGTAAACGCTCCTACGGTTGATGTAAATTCCACAAGCGTAACTGTAGATGCAACAGATGTTACGGTTATTAACTCTCCTACTGTTCAGGTGTCTGGCGCATCAATTACCTTGGCAGCTACAAGCGGTGTTGTATTATCTGGCGGTGGTTTGTCATCTATTGATGCAAAGAATTTTTTGAATCATGTCCATAGCGGGGTTCAACCGGGATCAGGAAATACTGGAGGAGTCGTTTAATGATTTGCAGAAGGCTGGATGAAAATCATGATTATTGTTTTGGAAGAGGGCTTGGAGATTATCTTCAAGATGTTTCCGGCAATCCGGAAGCAATAGCTCAATCTATTAAAACAAGGCTTCTTTTGTTTCTTGGTGAGTGGTGGAAAGACTTGAGAGACGGTCTTCCTCTTTGGCAGAAGATTTTAGGAGCAAGAATCAAAGATAAAAAAATCATTGACAAAATCATTACCGACAGAATTCAAGGATTGAAAATGCCTAATGGGAGTTATGCAGTAACGGCGATAAATTCAGTTGAGTCTGAATATGATGCGGAAACAAGAGAATACTCTTTTACCTGTAGGGTTGATACGATCTACGGAGAGTTGTATATAACAAATAAGGACCAATTAACAAGTTCTTAAAAGGAGTTGTAGAATGTGCGCATATTTTGCTCCATATGTGGATAAAGATGGACTTCATTTACCGACATATAATGATATTCTTGAAAAAAGAATAAATGATACTAAAGCCATCTTTGGTCCCGATATTTATCTCGCCAATGATTCTCCAGACTACCAGATATTGGCAAACGAGTCTTTGATGATTTATGAAACCATGCAGGCAATTCAGTATGCATACAACCAAATGAGTCCCGTTACCGCAGTTGGTGTCGGTCTTTCAAGTCTGGTTCAGTTAAATGGGATAACAAGAAATGCAGCGACCTATTCAACTTGTGATGTGATCCTTACAGGAACTTCTGCTGTTACCATTACCAATGGCAAGGTTCAAGATAAGTCTGGAAATCTGTGGGATTTGCCTACACCGATTACGCTTCAAGCTGCCGGTTCTCCCGCTGGGGAATATTATGAATTGACGGTTTCGGCTACTTGTGAAACTCCCGGTGCTATTACTGCACTTATAGGAGATATTGATATTATTGCCACTCCTACGGCGGGATGGACAGGAGTTACCAATGCAGTTGCCGCTACTCCCGGACAAAATGCTGAAACTGATGCAGAGTTAAGAACCCGTCAAGCGATTAGTGTTGCTCTTCCTTCTCAAACCATGCTTGCGGGGACGATTGCAGCTATTGCCGCATTAGATAATGTTACCAGATATGCGGTTTATGAAAACCCGACAAATTCAACGCATTATGGAGATGCAGGAGTTCCTTTTGAAGGAGCACCAGCTCATTCTATTACCTGTGTTGTAGAAGGTGGAACGATTTTAGATATTGCAAAAGCCATTTATTACAACAGAGGTCTTGGCTGTTATATGAATGGCGATGTTGAAACGGACATTACCGATGCTGAATATGGAACGGTAACCACCGTGAGATTTTATCGTCCGACCGATGTTCCTGTATATATAGAATTTGAAATCCATCAATTGTCAGGATATTTGTCCGGCACGGATGTTTTGATAAAAGCAGCGGTTGCCAAGTATATCAATAGTTTAGGAATTGGCGATACCTTAACTATTTCTTCGATCAATTATGCGGCGATGTCTGTTAATGTGGATAGTTTAAAACCGACGTTTTCAATTTATTCGATAGCGATAGGAGAATCTCCAAGTCCTGTTGAGACTTCGGATTTAACCTTGGATTATAATGAAGTATTTACCAGTGACGTTGATGATATTAACATTACGATGGTGTAAAAATGGCTGTTGAATACAAGGATAGTACAAATTTAAACTTCGAAGACAGAACTGCTTTGATCTGGTATCGGTTCTCTGAATTAACAGGAATTGAGTCTGTTGAAATCACTCCCAGCATTGCCAATATTTATCTGGGCGATGAATTACAATATCATGTAATTGTGACTTATAAAAATGGAGTGATTGCCGATTTGACCGATGAAGCTTTATGGTCAACATCAAGTTCTCCTTCAATCGCTGATTTTAGCACGGAGACTCCTGGATTGTTAACCAGCACAGCAACTGGGACTTGTGCCATTGTTGTGGGCATTTCTAATCTGTTCGGATTTTTTGAATTTGCCAATGCATCTTTGACCATTCATGAAGCTTTGATTGTTGAACAATCAGAAGATTTGGTTGATGCATATAGACCGGTTGTTGCTGATTATATAAAGCTCTTTACAAGTCAGTATCAAAATTCATCAAAGATGCTGGCTTGGGCCAGAAGCTTCATGGATATGGTTGATGACATTAAAGATATGGCTCAAAGTTTATCATTTTATTTTTCATTCTTCAGAATTATTGATAAAGATGCCATCTCTTATGTCCCCAACGCTTTAACTACAAAGGCAGGGAGTTATACATTCACTTCCTTTGATGCTTGCGTAGGAGATCAATTGGATATTCTTGGTGTAATATTAGGCATTCCAAGACAGGTAACTTTTGACCCTACAGACGGTTCAAGCCCTGTATTGGATGACAGCACCTATAGAATACTTTTAAAGAACCAAGTGTTAAAGAATCATTGGGACGGAAGAGCAGAGTCATTACAGACAACTTGGAAGGAATTGTTCCCCGGCGGTAAGATCATCGTTCAAGATAACCAGAACATGACCATCGACGTTACCATTACAGGAACATTTACGCAAATCATCATTGACTTGATTGAAAATGATTATATCGTTCCAAGGCCGCAGGGGGTTTGGATGAATTATTATGTTGGAACCACTTCACCCGCAAATCTGCCGTTCTTTGGATTTGACAGGAGAGACACTTATGTATCAGGATTTGATGAAGGTCACTGGGTATAAATAAAGGAGGATGCGATGTCAAACAATTTTCTACAATGGAATCCGGCAGCGGTAAATCAACAAGATGATGCGACATATGTTCTAGATGTAATGAGGACAGGAGGAGCGATAACAGGAATATTTACCAGCGAGTTGGCAAATAAACTTTTCTATCAATGCACCACAATGGTGTCTGCTCTTGGAGAATCATTATCCAACAAAGGGTATACGATTTCAGATGCAAGCATATCAACATTAATTACCGCTCTGTCAAACATTTTGACAAAAGCCGATTTTGGGACAACGGCAGGAACAGTTTGCCAAGGTAACGACGCAAGATTTATTCCTGCAGGAACTAAAATGTGGTTTTATCAGAATACCGCTCCTATGGGATGGGTGATTGATTCGACTCCTGCCGATGCCATTCTTGCAGTTAAAGGCGGGTCGGCGGCTTATAATGTAAATGGTGGGATGGCAGCGGGCACATGGACGCACCCGACCCATACCCATACCGGTCCTTTGCATACCCATACCGGTCCTTTGCATACCCATACCGGTCCGAGTCATGCTCACTCAATTCTGACTCATACGCATACATTTTCAGCCGGTGCTCACACTCATACAACTGGCAGTTTAACGTTGACCGCTGCTCAGTCTGGATTGCCCAGTCATAGACATTCTTATCAGGGATATTGGCCAACTTCAGGGCGAACGCAATCTGCGTTAATGGCTACTGCGAATATATATCCCTGTACTGGTTATACAAATTATGAAGGAGGAGGAGATGCAGCTCAAGCCCATAATCATGGAGCTACTGGTGTGGCAACAGTTTCTGGAACAACGAGTGGTTCAAATATAGAGAATACAGGAACGGAAGGTACGGGCACAACTTCAGCTTCCGGAACTGGCGATACTGGAGCAGCAGGAACGGGAGCAACCAGTGCTTCTTCAACAGCCAATACTTGGAGACCGTTGGCACAGGTTGGTATTATTTGTACCAAAAGTTAAAAACTTAAAAAGGAGCGGTTATGGAAGGAACATGTATCAAGGAGAAATG
>ERZ795050.3019-NODE-3019-length-17302-cov-9.402679_pt1 | contig 17302 bp, 12 predicted proteins | sample MGYA00375134_ERZ795050 | MGnify/ENA primary metagenome ERZ795050 (study PRJEB30179, sample SAMN05720221) | activated sludge metagenome | isolation source: Anaerobic digester | place: Japan | collected 2015-05-26 ... | reverse complement strand
GAATTAATAGAATAGTAGTCGGGTATAACAGTTCAAACATTGAAAGAAGAAATGTAGAAATTATAGATAAAACGTGAAACATCATAGGGTCAAACATTTACACCAGAACAAATTAATGAATTTATGTCATAGATATTTATAGATAATATGGAAAATATTGTTCAAATAAAATATGAAATCCCAGAAGAAGAACCAGATTCATCCAATAAAGAATTTAGTGTTAAACATTATATAAATGGATACTAGCCAGAAGAAATTGTGAGAGAAACAGTAAAAGTTAACAGTGATAATAAATAGTAGTATTCAAGTTATGGAAACGATACAGCTATTGATACAATTGATTATGAAAATGGTATTATAACGTTTCTTATTTAGCCAAAAGAAATAGTAACATTTGATTATGATTATTTAATCGAAATATTAGATGAACCTTAGTTGGGTTCAAAAAATGGTTTTAATAATGTATTCAGTACAGAAAATTGTCCTATATATCCAAATAGTATTACAATAAATTTAGATGGTAATATTATAACAGATGATGGATAGGGTAATTTATCTGATGGAGGTATGATATTATATGATACTGGACAATTTGTATTAACATCTTATCCTCTTCCTTTATCTACATTAAGTTGTACTTATAAATATGTTATAGAATAGACAAATGTTGAACCATCTGAAATACCTGATGGAATAAATATGATATTTCATTAGCCAAATACTGATATTTAGATAGATACATTAAAATATAAAATTGATCCTAGATTTTAGATTGATAAAACCAGACCATATGAATTTGATCCAGGAACAGATACATATATAGATTTAACTACAATTGAAATGGATATAGATACTTAGAGTAATACCTTAACATTCAATTTACCATCATAGCAAAAAATATCAGTTCAATATAAATATATAACTGAATTTGTTGATATTATACCCGAGGGAATAATAGATGGAATTAATAATATATTCACAATAGATGAATATATACAATAGGGTTCATTAATAATTACACTTAATGGATTTACATATACAGAAGAAGAATAGTTGGTAGAAACCGAAATACCATTAGGCATAATAGATGGTAATAATTATAAGTTTCAGTTATAGAACGAAAATATAGTATCAGGTAGTTTAGAAATAATAGTAGATGGGGAATCTATTACTGAATCTGCAATTGAAGATGATTTAGGTATATTATCTGACAACGGTATTATAGATTATTCTACGGGGATAATTTATTTAAAGGATACAATCCCAACAACTGAAATAACGGTAACTTATCGGTATTTTAACGGCAATATAACTGGAATTGGGAATATAGATTATACAACGGGAATTATAACATTTGATAGTTAGCCATAGCTTGGATCTATTATTAGTTGTTAGTATAATACCGCTACTCCAATACTAGAAGAATTACCCGAAGGAGAACCAGACTATAATACTACTGTATTTACATTATAGAATTAGGGAATAATACGTAGTGGATTAATAGTAAATTTCGAAGGTATAATTTTAGAACCAGATTATGATGGTATTGCAATTTATTATAGAGATAGATAGGGCAAATTTATTTATAGTGATGGTATTGCACAATTAAACCAATAGCCAGAAGAAAATATTACTATTTCATATAATTATAAAATATAGTTGTGGCCAGTATAGAATTAGATGTTAAATAATGAAAAAATAGTAGTTCCACCAGAATTCTTAGATGAATTTGGTAATAAAAAAGTATAGTTATAGATGTATGTAGTTAAAATATAGGATATGAATAATTAGATTACAGAATTATTAGGAGATTATTTAGAATATTCACTTGATTATAAAATACAGATTGTAGTACCACCTATGTTATTTGATGTAAATAGATATAGTGATAATAATGATTATACATTATAGATAACCCAATCTAAAATCTTTGGATTTACTGATTAGTAGATCAATAAATCTTCAATAAAAATGATATTAAGAGATAATCTTACTAATACAGAAATAAATAGAACCGAATGTCCATTATATTTTGGTAGCCATGAAAAATAGAATACACCTGTTACACGATTAGAATACTCATAGAATAATTCTAATTTTCAAGTAGAAATTCCGTAGTCGTTATTTTAGTCATTTGCATTAGATAACCTACCTACCGAAGAAATGTTTTATATATCACATTTCTATGATATATAGAATGATGATTTTTATATGGATGAAGATTAGTAGGCAATGGGCAGAGAACCATTTAAGTATGTATTATTCGGATTTATAAATTAGCCAGGAATAATAGAACCAACACCCGAAACATTATATGTAAGAATAGATTATTGTAATTTCCAAAAATTAAACAGTACGGGATTATTTTTATCTGATCTGTGAGGAGATAATATGGGATTACCAGTTTAGAATTAGACTTCAATAACAATGGGGCACTTAGATGCTTATGGAATACCACAAATGGGCACACCAATACCAGGAAATTGTTTAACGGTATTTGTGGAAAAAGTTCCAATACTTGTAAATAACGATAAAGTTTTAATTGTTCCACATGCCAATTAGATAGGACCATTAGGAGAACCGCAAGCAATATAGCCACATATTTTTTCACTAAGATAGATATAGAAAAATAATTAGTGCGGACAAAAAATTGCTAAAATTTCAGATGGATGTAATGAGGATCCTATACACCTAGTAATAACATAGTAGTTTACAGTAACAACATTATAATATTTGTGTAATATATTTCCAATTAAATTAAAAAGTAGAATGAACTTAGTTTAAGTTAAGAGGGTGAATAAAATGCTTAATTTTTATTTCAACGAAGATGACACTATAAAATATAAACAATAGGAAATATTTGAATTTAATTCATTAGAAGAAATTAATAATACTACTATATTCTTATCCCATTTTGATACAACACAGATTGGTGAAATATATGTAGCAAATAATAGCCAAATTGGAGCAGAAGGTATTGTTCTAACAGTTAATGTAGATTATTCAATAACTGGTGATTACGAAATATAGATAATAAAGAATTTTTCGGGTATATTATTTGATTTTCCTGCATATATTGTTGTGGTATCAAGCGAAGGTCAATATTTATTTAATGAAAATGGATTGGTAATTATAGAAAACACAACAATAATTGAAAAAACCGTAAAAATAGAATAGGTAGATAAAAATTATGAAAATATAATTATATCATAGAAAGATATGTAGAACACATATGGTTAGAACATTGATGTTGAAGTTCAATATGGCGAAGGAAATTATTAGTCATCTATAACTATACCAGAATTAAACGCTACTACTACTGATGTATTTAATGTTAAAATCACTTCTTATGGAATTGATAACGCATAGATATTCAGAGATATTTAGATTCAATGGTCTTAGATTGAAAAATAGATATAATAAGGAGTAATATATGATTAAATATTTCTCTATTCCATATTAGGATATTTATACTTATTCAAATGAATAGGTAGTTAATAATAAATAGATGACAAAATTAAATATTACAAATGCATATGATATTTATAATTATATTCATTTGGAATAGGGAAATCTATGTAACATAAAACAAATATATGATAATACTGGTCATTAGTATAATTTCAGTATTTTATCATATACTACTAAATATGAATTATTTTTAATGTTAAATAGTAATATAACATCGCTTACCTTTGTATTAGAGTTTGATGAAATTGGAGATCCTGTTAATATTTATCCATATTATAATTTTGATGATTTGTTTGAAACGTATAATGGAACATAGACTAATCTTATTGGATAGTAGTTTGATACAGAACATTATGATTACTATTACTTTGACCCATCATTAAATGGAACAATTGTTGATTAGGAGTAGGGATTTTGTATATTTGAAAAAACTACTTCACTTTCTCAATCTTATTTTGATGGAATATATTTAGAACATTAGATTAATTAGATTGATGATATTTATAACTTATATTTTTATGTATAGGGAAATATTATAGATCATACTGGAACAATACTATCAAATAAAAAATAGTAGATAAACATAAGAAAAATAGGAACCAGATATTATACTAGATAGTAGTTTGTAGACTCATTATAGGATTTAGAATTTGAGTAGTGGTAGTATGATACAGATTCAACTTAGTTTACACTGGAATTTATACTACATAGTACTAGTATTGAATTAAAAATTAATCATGTACAACTATCTGTATATAACACATTTAATGTTGGAGAATATTTTGCAATAGATAATATGTTTATTAGATAGGAATAGGATTCTGGATAGGGAAGATTTACAAAATTTAATTATATATCTATGAAAGTATATGATATTTATTATTCTTAGTTAGATTATAGTATAGGAAGATTTTTAACATTATAGGCATTAGAAATAAACAATATAGATATAAGTGAATAGGAAAATTTTATATCTGGCTTTATATAGACTAGACTTCCAATATAGGATATAAAATTATTATATAATTATGATTTTACAGATATAGTAAATGAAGATTATATTTTAGATTTGTAGTATAAAAATTATATTATTTATTATTCAATTGGTGTAACTATATTTGATAGATTTGATATTGATTTAGAATAGATGGATATTCAAAAAGAATATTTTTACAGGCAATTAACACCATTTTATATTTAGGATGAAGCATTAGATAATAAAAATAAATTGTTTTCACTATTTTAGGAAAGTATGCTACAATTTATTAATAAATAGGAACAACTTATGTATCGATATGGAGATTTATTTAATCCATATGACAGTGATGTTTATATGAAAAAAACATTCTATATGTATCTTTTAGATATAGATATATTTGAAGAATTTTCATTTAAGATTGAGTAGAATACGCAGATATATTAGTTATTATCATTAGAATTTTTTAAGACTTTACAAAAGAATTACGTTAATCGTGGAATAGTATCTAATATTGATGAATTGTTAGATAATTCATTTAAGAATTTATCTTCTGTATTACAATTATATTAGATTTTATTTAATGAAACATATGGTGTTCATATAAACAGTTATTAGTAGATAGCCAATTAGAAAGATTTTTATTCATATTGTAAAGATGGTGGAATTCAAACAATTTTTGAAAAATAGAAATAGGAATTATATAGAAAATATAAAAACTTTATTGAAAATACAGATAAAGAAATTTCTCAATATTATTTATTACATAATAAAATTAAAACACAAGATATAATTGATAACATAAAAACCGATATTATGGATGATTTATTGTAGAAATCAGTATATAGATCGTTAGTAATAGTTTATGATAGTTAGTAGATGAGAACAGTAAATATTAAAAATTAGTTAATACAATTTATGGATTTTATTTATAGACAATACCTGCCTATAAATATGGAAGTAATATTTATTGATTTATACCAGCTTCCATCAAACTTAACATCAGATAGGGCAAAGCAATATGACTTTGTTCATTTTACATTCAATACATTAAAAACACCAGCCGAAGTAATTAGATCAATTTTTAATTAGTAATGGGGATGATTATATGTCAAATGAAAATGATATTTTATCCATACAAGGTAAAGTAGAAATTCAAAATAAATAGGGCAACACACTAATTGACACCAATAATACAATATTAAAATGGGGAAAATATAAATTATTGTAGTCTTTATTTTAGACACGTAATGAATCTATTGATGCCATAAAATATTTAGAATTATATTCTGATAATATGCAAAATAAAAATATTATACAAGATTATAAATAGTTAAGTCTCGTAAAAAGATATTAGATAAGCAGAAGATAGAATATAGAAATATTATATTATAATTAGATTTCAGATACTTGGAATAAATAGGGGAGTCCATTAAACATATTTTATTTTTCAGAAAGCACATATAGAAAGAAATTTTTACAAGAATAGATTACTACTCCATTAGTAAATTAGAAAACATATGTAGAAATATTTGATATGGAATAGTATGATTATGATAAAATTATGGTTCAATTTTCTATTCCTATTACTAAATAGTTTGAAGATCCCGAATTTAGTTTTAATACACTTATTTTAACATATGGCGGAATAGATTAGAATACATAGATGATAAACCCCTTAACTAATGAAGTAACAGATCCATAGATTACAAATATTGACCCAGATAATATGACTTCGGGATAGCCGTTTTCAATGGTATAGCTTCCTGAAGATTTTTTAATAACAGATACTATATATTTATTCTGGAAATTTGTCTTTACATTCAATCAAAAATATGATTGAGGAGATGAGTTAAATGCCTAACGACATAGAAAAATTATTAGATGTTAAATCTGATTTACTATTAGAATCGTCTCAACCTTCAGATGCAGATGTAAAAGAAGGATAGTTGCATAAAGCATTAAAGATTCCTAAAGATAAAGATGTATCAGATTATACAGTAGAAAAATTAGTGAAAAAATAGAAATAGTAGATTAATAGTGGATCACCATATTAGGGAATCATACGAAAGCTAAATTGGTAGTAGGTCATGAATAAAAATAAAAATCCTTCTGTTGAAAGTAAATTTAGATCAGTAATGAAGAAATTAAAATAGTGGCACGAAGAAAAATCTGAATAATAACATTATTTTATATTTAATTTAATTATGTTAACTATTAGGAGCATTCAATGATCATAAATTCGTCATTTGCAAATACAAAAAACGAAATTAATAAAAATATATTAATAAAATATTAGGAAACATTATAGAATTATCCGTATAATAAATATCTTGGATAGACCCCAGTATATTTTATAGAATATGGAACTAATCAGTATCAATATAAATCTGTATAGAATGATGATTCATTTGAGTATATAGAAGATTTTGTATATAACTGGATATGCCCTAATAGTAATCAAATAATAAGATCTGTCAATAGTATTTACAATTTGAAAACAAATAAACAATATTATCCTATTGATATAAATGATCATAATATATTATTTAGTATTTAGCCCGATAAAGAAATAAATTTTTCTTATGCTGTATAGGATAAAGATAAATCAATTGATGATATATTAATCTCTTACGAATATATTGACAAAAATACTTATTCTAAATTAATTTTATCTCCAGCATTTGATGGTAACTATTGTAATTTAGATTTAATACCAATTGGAGATTAGTTGTTTAATGGTCAAATAGAATTTAATTAGGATCAATAGGAAATTGAAATAAACAAAGAAAACCATATTACAACACTATATATATTATCTAAAAATAATAATTATTTATACCTATACAGATGGTATATACCATGCACTTACTCTAATGTATTTAACGAAATCAATATTGACGATTTTATAGATATATAGAAAGCTGGATAGCAGTCTATATATTAGGATTTTGAAAAATTATCCGAAATAAATATAAATGGAATATCCAATATTACCATTACCGGAAATGATTTAGATGTTCAAGATACAAAGATAAATACCATTTATCTATCACTTGAACCATATCTTACGGATATTCCAAATGAAACAATTATTTAGTTCATTTAGCAATTTTTAGATAAAGGTGAATTTTTATGAATAATATACGAGATATAATATTACAATTTTAGGGGTTATGTAATCAAATACCATATAGAAAATATTTAGGGTAGACTCCAATATAGGTATCTTTATTACCTGTAAAACGGTAGCAATATATAGCAACTGAAAATGATAATACACTTTTTACAATTGATGGAAATCCGTATCTATATAAATGGGTATTGCCAGTATAGATGGAATCTAATGTAAGAATATTGAATATAGAAAGTATATATAATCCCAAATTAAATCGTCAATATTTCCCCACCAAAATAAATAACAATTCTGTTATTTTTAGTATTTAGCCTGAAACTTCTCTAAATTTTACTCGTGATAATAATTATCGTAATAAATTAGTAGATGAATTAATAATTACATATCAGTATACCGATTAGAATATATAGTTTAATCTAATACCAGAAAAACAATCTTATGGTTAGTATAATTTGAATATTTAGCCGATTGGTGGGTAGTAGTTATCCGGAAGTATTGTATTTAATGAATTATAGATATTAGATTTCAGCGATATTAATGAGTATAACAGAACGGTATTGTATACATTTTCTATTTATAATTAGACATTACATATTTATAGATCTGAAGTTTTAGATAACATTTGGATGGATATTGGAGATTTTGAAGAATTAATACACATGTAGAAAATTGGATTTAGCCCATTTGATCCTAGGCTAATTAAAATTCATGAATAGTAGTTACCATAGTAGAAATCGTTAACAATAAATGGGTAGGATTTTGATTTACCAGAACCAAAAATATCTATAAACTTGGAAATATAGTAGTTATCCGACTTATTATTAAATACTTTACCCAATGAATTATTATTTTCTTTTGTATAGCAAATGTAGCAAGTATCAGAGGATTATAAAAATAGTGGCGAAATATCTATCGGGTCTTTTATTAGAAAATCTACTGTAGATTTATTGTATCCATAACTCAAGGTGAATATATGATTATTTCAGATTATACCGTTTTATTTCAAGAATTTAATTTTTATAATTTCTTTAATGATTATTTAAAATTCTATTACAATGAGGATACTATTGAATCTTTACCAGTATAGAATAATTTAATAATACGAAAATTTATATCACATGATTTATAGGAAATTTAGGATGAAGATTTCATATATGAATTGGATTTAAGTCAATATTAGATAATTACAAATTAGAAGGTAGATAATTAGTATACTATATTATAGTAGAACAGATCATACTCAAATGAATGGTATCATGAATTAACTGAATATAATAGAGGGGATATACCGAAAACCGATAAATATATTTATGAATAGAATATAGAAATAGACGGCAGCATAATAACATTAAGTTTATTTAATAACCCAAATAATGTAATGTTCAGAAATTTAAAAACAACTGGTGTAGTTGATGATTATATAGATATAAGAAAATAGTTTACTCCACTAATATATAAAGAATCGGGAATTGAAAAATTATATAATCCTTCTTTATCTGATGATGATATGTATAATCGAATAAATTAGGTAACTATTGCAAATTTAAGATTGCCATCTAATTTAATTGATATTCAATATAATATCAAACGATATTTAGATAGAAAAATTAACGATGATTAGTTATATTATATTACAATATTTACAAAATTTTCATCTACTGGATATCCCGAAAAAGTAGTAATTTAGACAATAAGAATAGAATTATCAAATAATATTGATACCAATATGCTTAATTTAATAGATAGTGAATTATATTCTATTTATTCATAGCTATCAAGAAATGTATAGATTCCAGTATAGTAGTTAGAATAGGATATATAGGAATTTGATTTATAGTTGGGAACAACATTGAATATTCCATAGTTATAGGACATATATATAATAGAAAATAGTAATGAAATATATGTTAAAGATATAACAACTGAAAGTAATATTTAGCATGGCAATTAGATTTATAACAATTTAGTATTATAGTAGCAATCCATAATAAAATAGAATCCTAGCAACAATTAGAGTGTAACAATATTTGATAGAGATTTGTCTATATTTGATCCTTATTATACAAATTAGATGGTCAACGATATTGATATATTAACTGGAGTATAATATGATTCATAATTATAATAATCTTCCAAATTTAGTAAATAATGGATAGGTAATAACAAGAGAAATAATAAACGAAAAGTTTATTGAAACTTTTATGTTTAATTAGTCTCGTACTAATCAAGAAAATATATCAAATATTTATTTACTTGAAGATTCAATATTAGATGAAGTCTCAATAACATAGGAATATGATTAGTCTATAAAATTATATAAATAGCCAATACCAGTATTAACAGACGATTATAATATAAATAGTATTTAGGAATTGAAAAATAATTAGCTAAACGAAAGATATAAGATATATAAAATAGACGAATCATATATTTATTTTTAGTAGCCAAATGAAACTTAGGATCTAATTGCATAGATAGAAAATTAGGATTTAAGTGTAATCATATATAAGGTAAAACGTGGGTATTATGATACAAATATATATCCAAATATTACAATAGAAAGTGATTATTCTTTTGTAGATAATAACTTCATGTATTTTGGTGTTTATACTGGTTCTTCTAATATAAAATTATATTCTATTAATATAACTAATCTTGGTTAGTATTTATAGGAAAATAATTTACGATTTAGTAATATATTAAGTGAAATTACTAATATTATAAATGAGTATGAAATCCCAAATGTAGTTACGTATTATGGTGAATATGATTTATCAATAAGTAATATTATTTCAATCGATGATCTTACAATCACAATATATTCTTATACAAATATAAATACATTAAATGAAGGATCGTAGATTTATTTCTATGTGAATAGATATAATGGACTATATATAATAATAGATGATTATATATCTAATGTTACACATATTCATTAGGAAGATTTTACAAATTTATTAAAATATGATAATACTACATACATAGTAAAAGGAATATTGTATGTAGAAACTGATGAAATTAATACAGAAGTATTAATAGAAGATAAAGAAAATATAACTATTACTGGTCTTGGGAATTAGACTTCTATTATTGCATTTCCGGCTAGTAATACTACTGGGTTCAAGATAGTAGATAGTAACAATATTATATTTAAAGATTTTAAGTAGATGGGATATGTTAGCAGTACATCTTCAAATTTATTATCATTTGACTGGAGTGTATCTAGTGAATCTGGATGGGATTGGTTCAATGTTTATATTAATGGAAGTCAAGTATTAAATCTTAGCGGAGTAGACTCCGATACATATTCCCAAAATATTTTTGGGGATTTAACTATAAAATTTGAATATATAAAAGATAGTAGTTATTAGGAAAATGATGATTAGGGATATATAAGAAATTTAAATATTGGAATGTTAACAAATTTAGAACAAGAAGATTTAAGTGGTTGGACATTAACAGGAAGTTAGTAGCCATAGTTAGTTGATATTTAGGGCGAATCGTGGTTAATGTTTGATAATATTACAGACAGTCAATTTTGTTAGATGGAAAGAACATTTACTGCTTCTGAATATCAAGGGGGCGAATTATTCCTCAATTTAATTTACATATCACAGTCTGTTAATACGTCAAAACTCACAGATAAAATATATATCCAAAATGTTAATTCTGAATTAATTAAACATATAATTTAGTTTGATACTTAGAATATACATTAGAATAATCCCCCCGAAATAATTATCAATAATTAGAAAATTTATGGAGATATAGAATATATAACAGATTAGGAATTTCAAGTATTTCCAATAAAACCATCGGTAAGAATGGATTTATCTAAATAGTCTTTTACAGATTTACAAATAGGAGATGGCAGTTAGCAAGTAATAGATTGGGATTAGAATTAGGATCTATTAAATATTACATCAACTAATCCCAGTAGGTTCAAAATAAGATTTAATAACAATTCAAATACAATTAATTTTAATCTCGATAATTTCTAGGAACCCATTCATACACACGATATGTCAGATATAACAAGCGGTATCTTATCTATTGCTAGTGGCGGTACTAATAATAGTATTATGGATACTATAAATTAGTATATAGCATACGATGGTACAAGTTTATATACTGGAAATACTATTGAAGAATTTGGAGATTAGATTGAATCGCAGTTAAATATTGAAGTTAAAGATGAATTTGATACAACACAATTTATAATCGGTGGATCAAATACGGATTTGTAGATATAGTCTTAGAATTAGAATTTAGACTTAAATTTTAATTAGTAGTAGAATAAAATATTGTTTAATTTAATGGTGCCCGTAAAATCAGTAAATACATTAACAGGTGATATAGTTTTTGATTATACTGATTTTAGTTAGTCTCAAGAAATTCATAGTCATACGGGGTATTTTGAAATAGTTGGCGATACTATAACACCAACAGTAGATACAATTAAATAGTTAAGAATAAATACATCAGATTCAAAAGTATTGTTTCAATTAGATACCATAAATAAAGAAATGAGTTTCAGGTTATCTCCTGAATCATTTTTAGATTTAGTTAAATGCAGTAATTAGAGATTAAAAATATTCGGGTTAAATATTATGGATAATTAGACAACAGTAGTATTCTCATAGTAGGAGTGATAACATGCAAACATTTCCAACATTATTTACTAAAAGTTCAGTAATAAATAAAGATTAGTTAAATGATAATTTTATTAATTCTATATTATTTAACATATCTAAATATCACACAAAATTTATTACGCCATATCAATATTATGGAATATCTATTCCTACTATCTATACTGTTAGTACAGAATTATAGAATGGATCTGTTTAGTTTGACCCAGTAAATAATTATTATATATTAACATATAATGATTAGACTATTACATTTGGTAATGTAATAGAAGTATATAATATTTCAAGAAATGAAACATATAAAGTATTACATAGTGAAAACAATGTTATTACATTTTTATAGGATTATTCTACATAGGAAATAATAGGAGATATAGAACATTCTTCTATACGAGTATTATAGAATAGTAGCAAAGATAATATTATTTCATCTGAACTTGAATTTGATATTTAGACAACATATGAACCTGAATATGATAGTTATTTATATATAATGTTATTTAAAGGTGCTAGAACCTTTGATTTATATTAGATAAGTTTACCAGAGATTTCTTTTTATATTTAGGGGCATAATTCGTCAATCTCTGACATATTAACATTAATGCAAGATGATTAGTTTGATTATACACTATATGATGGTATTTCATATATAGGTGAATTGGAATATGTTGGTGTTAATGTATAGACATTACAAGACATTACAATTACAGTTAACGATAGAAATTATCTTGATTATTTAGATTAGTCTACAACAGAAAAAGATATATTTTATTTTTATATAAATAGAAATGAAACATTAAGTATTTTTATTGAAGATGAAGTAAACACTTCGTCAACGGTGACCGTATAGGAAATTGAGGATATACTTCAATTTAGTAATATCAATTATATATTTGCAAATAAGATAAAGATTGAAGGTCAATTACCAATAACCATATCTAATTTAGATAATGTTACTATTACGGGATTAGGGAATCAAACTTCAGAAATTAATTTTAGTGAATAGACATTTACAGGGGTTACTAATTTTATTGATATTTTAGATTGTACCAATTTACAATTTAAAGATTTAACCTTTTAGTTATATGATCCCGATTAGGGCGAACTAATACCAGATTAGACACAAGGATATAATAATTAGCTTGAATATACACTAATTAAAATAAATCAAAGTTCAACAAATCCATTAGAAATATTAAATGATAATATATATATACGACATTCAATACTAAATAGAATAGAACATATTTTTGAATAGGGAACAAATATTGTAGATTCTAATTACCCAAAAACAGATATTGAAAGTGTTCAATTTATTCCTCGTGGAATTGATACTGTGCAATAGGTAGTAGATAATTTATTAGAATACGGAACAATAGATCCTGGAATTATTCCTTCATATACGTTAAAAATAGGAGATGGTTCTTCTACCGCTATTTTATGGGAACCATTAACAAATCTTAATTTTACCAGTTCTAATGATAAATTATTACTTACCTTTGATGATTTGTCTAATACTATTAATTTTGAAATTTCAGATGTATAGTATGAAGATCATACACACGATATAAGTGATATAACAACTGGTATATTGAGTATATAGCGTGGGGGAACAAACACTAATACATTTATTGCCGATAAATATATATATTTTAATGGAACTAAATTTGTATCTGGATTAAGTGAATAGGATTTAATTTAGTAGTCATTAAGTGCTATCAATATAGATGTTAAAGATAATTCTTCTACACAATTTAGTTTAAGTTACAACGATCAAATAACATTTTAGTCATAGAATGGAGATTTAATTTTAACCTTTGATGCATTAACAAATAAAATAACATTTGATGCTAATGTACCAGTAACAAGTGTAAATGGAAAAATAGGTGATGTTACTCTTACATAGTAGGATATTGGATAGTAGTAGGATACACACAATCACGATGATTTATATCTAAGATTAACGGGTGGTACCATAAGACCAACTGTTGACGGTGATTAGTTAACTATTCAAAATTAGTAGATTGAAGATATATTTATAATTAATACATAGAATAAATCAATGACTATGTATGATGGGGTAACAAAAACATTAGATATTTATCCTAGTGCATTTGAATATAAAGGATTTAAAATTACACAATTTGATTAGAATACCATAGTAATGAGCGAATAGGTTTAATAGCAGGTGATATATAATGTCAAAATTATTCAAAGTAAATACTACAATTGATTATAAAGACGATTAGTAGATAAGCGATAGACCAAATTCTGGCGTTGATTAGTAGAAATAGAATTATAATTTAATTTTTAATAATGCATATTAGACGCTGTAGGATTATTTCAAACTTAGAATGAATGATACTGATCCTAATTTTTTATCACGTGGTATTTTAATTTAGTAGGATGAAATAATTGCTTCTAAATATGATTAGGAGTATCCCTTTTTAGAAATGTATTATGATGAAACTACAACTACATCATATATTCATTTATATTAGGATTTATATCAAGAATAGGAAAGTTCTTTTGATGATAATGTATACATAAAAGGTTTATTATCAATATTTGATAGTGATATAAATAACCCAGGACTATTGAATGGTGCATCGTTTTTCCCTTATTATGATTAGAGTTTAATAACGCAAGAAAGCGATAATTATATAATAGAATTAATAAAATTTCCATAGGGTGGATCAAAAGAATACGCATCCTTACGAGTTAAAAATTTATATGTTGAAGGCGATTATACAATTGTTAATACAGAAGAAATGACAGTAGAAGATCCCCTATTAACCATAAATTAGAATACAAATGATCCGTTCTTAGAACGGAATTAGGGTATATATGCAAAAGAATAGTAGGATGATAGTAAGTATTAGAAATTAATATTCGATGTTATATCTGGTAGCTGGAAAGTATTAGATTTAGGATATACAGATCCAGTATTAGAATCAGCTTCTCATTTTGAAGTGGGCGATTTTACATGTAATGGGACTTTTCATTAGGGAACAATGACTTCTGATACAATTGTATTTGATCCTACATTTGAAATAAAAGACATTTTAGATAATATATAGTTATCAATTGACAGTTAGACAAATACAATAACATTTGATTATTATACATTATTTACTAATCCTATCTTAACATAGGAAATATATGGTAATTCTAGTTAGATTTCTTTGGGATAGTAGGGATATAATACAACAATATTATAGGATTCGTTATTAATATCATCAACATCAAATATTATAGATGCTGGATTTATAAAATTTGACTATGATTCAATCGAATTTGATTCTACTACAATTGATTTATTAAATAGTGTTGGTGGAACTGATATTACTGTTAATATTCATGGGGATATAACTTAGACTTAGGGTTAGGAATTAGGCAATATAACTGATGGATAGGTTTCATTATTGGGTGATATTACTATTGGAACAACAGGTAAATTAGTTGATATATATGGATCTATAACTATTCATGATGGTATTACACTATCGGGTGCTGTTTCTATTGATGATCTAAGTATAACTAACGATTTGTTTGTTACAGATGATTCAACATTGGGTAGTTCTGATTTATAGAACAATATAATTAGAGGAACACTAACATTATCAAGTGCAAGTAAAAATACTAATATATTGGGTTCGTTAACTGTATAGGAATAGTAGTCATTCGGAACAACAGTTGGTATTGTTGGTAATTTAACATAGCAAGGATAGACTAATAGTATCGGGGTTTAGACAAGTACAACATCTATATTAGGAACAGTAAATTTATCAGCATAGAGTTATACAACATCTGTGTTGGGAAATCTATCTGTAAGTGGTTCATAGACTATGGATACTCTTACTCTTACTAATATATCAGCACAATCATTATAGTTAACAAATTAGTCAAACACGCATACATTACTTGGTAATTTTGTATTATCGGGATAGTAGAATACAATTACAATTAATTAGCCAACAACAATAGATAATGATTTAATAATCAATGGTGATTCTATTTTGGGATAGGACTAGACATAGGTTAATATAATTAGAGGAGATGTAACCTTATCGTCAGTTGGAGAATAGGTTTCTATATTGGGCAATCCTACAATAACAGGATAGTAGATATTTAATAATACCGTTAATATAACCACGATGCTAACATCTTATAATATAACAGTAACTAATGTATTAAGAATTGGCGATATAGAAATTTCATACGATCCAATTGCTGAAGAATTAGTATATACCCATGTTTGATATATGTCGGGGGAATAATTTATGAAAGATCTTATAATAGACGCTTCACTAAATTTAACAGTAGTTAATAGTTAGACATTTGGTAATGGGTTTGAATCATATAATACATCATTATTAAATGGAAATATTACATTAGATGGTACAATAAGTTTTAATGGTAGTATTGATCATAATGGTGGTATAGAACTAGACGCCACCACAATTAAAAATACTGGATCTTTAGATGTATTAAGTACTATGGTGGTTGACGGTGAATCATTTTTTAATAATACTGTAATTATAAATTCAGATTTATATGTATCGGGTGGATCATTATTTATCATTGAAGGTTCAGAATCGGGGCGATTATCTACTACTAGCTTATCAATATTAATGGATGATTCTTTTGGCACAATTGGTATTACTGGAAATATTGAATAGTATGATAATTTAGATATAAGCGGAACTCTAAATTAGTATGGTCAATCTTATCTTTATGGATATACAGAAATATTCGGAATGTTAAAAGTAAATGAAGCTATTATGGTTCAAGATTTTATATATACCCCGACAACAAACTTAAATATAACGTCTCAACAAATTAGATTAAATTACGCAAGTGTTGGAGGAGTTGATCCTACAATTTAGGGGATTCGTATATCTAGACTTAGCTCTGATTAGATGTTTGTTTGGGATGAATCAATAGATAAATTTCAATAGAGATTAGATGATTTAAGTTTTGTTAATATACAATAGTAGGATCCAGTAGAAGATGAAGATGTAGTAACGTATGGATTTTTACAAGGATATACTACACAGATGG
>ERZ795050.3018-NODE-3018-length-17316-cov-5.166329_pt1 | contig 17316 bp, 27 predicted proteins | sample MGYA00375134_ERZ795050 | MGnify/ENA primary metagenome ERZ795050 (study PRJEB30179, sample SAMN05720221) | activated sludge metagenome | isolation source: Anaerobic digester | place: Japan | collected 2015-05-26 ... | reverse complement strand
CAAAAACTTATACAAAGGTACAAACTTTTTTTTAAAAAAGCAAGTTTTTCTATAAAAAAATTTCAAAATATTTTATAATTGGCTTAATATTAAATACTTATAATATTTCTATTTATCTAAAAAATTTATATTATTAGTTTTTTTATTCCATATGACATTTAATAGACTATGTGTATAATAATAATTTTCATCTAACACTGAAGCGTTAATAAAATTAGTATTACCATTAGTTACATAACCATATCCAGAATGAATATGTCAAAATACATGGATTTTAGGTTTTATTATTTCAATTCTTTTAGTTAAAAGCTCACAGCCTAAATGTTCATAATTACCAATTACTCTATCTAAAAACCCGAACGGTGGAACATGAGTAACTAAGATATCAACATCTTCTGGAATTTTATTCCAAACATATTCTAGTTCGCTTCCATTACTTGGTAGGTTAAAAGCATAATTATTAAAAAACGGTTGCCATGGTGTGCCATATATCTTAACCTTTTCGATTTCTACCATTTGGTCTTGAAGGTAGATAACGAAATTTTTATATTTATTAATAATACGCCTAATATTTGGTATATCATTTTGAAACCCCCAATCGTGGTTACCAGCTATCAATATTTTATACTTATAATCAAGCTGACTAAACCACTTAAAAAAATCTTCTATTTCATCTGAGTATCCCATCGATGAAATATCACCAGCATGAATAATTAAATCACCACCACATAAATTTGTAAGTTTTGTATGTTTACCGTGTGAATCTGAAATAAATGTTATTTTCATTTTAATATTTTTTTTGAACGATTTCAAGATATGGTAGCTCTTTATTTAACAAATAAAAAACAGCTCCTCTATGATTTCCTTCTGTTCCAACTGATGGATAATTTAATCCTTCTTTTTCTATTGAATTCATAAGATTTAATAAATATGTATTAGGCTTTGATTTATGAGACTTTAAAATATCTTTCACTAATGGAAGATATTTAATAATTTCATTTGGTTTCAAATATCTAAAACAATATTTATAATCTTCTGGGTATCCATCATATTTATCTTCTGCTAATTCTGGATATTCATCATAAATTTTAAATTGAACATCAATATCATACTGAATATCTTCACTTAATTCATCATAATCATAACATTTTCCAACAATGAAATCTGTGGAAATTTTATTTAACGCCTCTCTTAGTTTTTTTTTAATATTCATTGCATTAATATTTGTTTAAAATTATTAATTTCAGCTTTCATCACAGCTTTTCCTACTTCAGGTCCTGCTTTAATGCCCTTATCAAGCATTGATTGACCTGTTACACTTAATTTAAACTTAATGAAAGCATCAACGACTTTTTTATCTAAATTATTGATTTCTGAAAATTTCTTAATAACATCATCAGATATTTTACTGACGGCTTGTTCTTTCTTATATTGGTAAATCTGTTCTGGAGTAAAAGATAGAAATCTCAATAAAAATCCTACTTGTTCCTCTTCTAAAACCGAATATGACAATTTATTTAACTGGGTGGTAACAAATTTAGGGTCATTATATTTTAAAATATTGGCTATTTGAACAATTGGATTCTTTTCTTCAACAAATACCCTATTTATTTTCATCTTAGGAAAAATCCATTCAAATAAGTTATACTTATCAAGCAAATGCATGTAGTGAACTACCGATTTAGCTGATTTAATACCTTTTAAGAATTCATCTCTGATTCTTTCAGCTGAAATCCCTTCAAGGCTGGAATCCATTTGAAGGGCTCTATCAACATTAGGCTCCAACTCAGAACCAAATCTACCAGCAAAACGAATGGCTCGCATAATTCTTAATCTATCTTCACCAAATCTTTCTTCTGCTGAACCAACTGTCCTCACGATACCTTTTTTAATGTCTTCTATGCCACCAACAAGGTCAACAACCTCTCCAGTATCAATATCATAATATAATGCGTTAATAGTTAAATCCCTTCTCATTACATCCTGATTAATATCAGTAAATTCTACACCATCTGGTCTTCTTCCCTTACCCAAATCACGTCTAAAAGTAGCAATTTCATATTCACCTTCATCGGTAAATACATTAATTACACCAAAAGCTTTACCTGTTGGTAATGTTTTGTAACCAGCTTTATTCATAATTGTTTCAACTTCATTTGGCAATGCATCAGTTGCCAAATCGTAATCTTTGGACATCTTGCCCAATATTGCATCACGAACAGCACCACCAACAACAAAAAGTTTTTTTCCATTTTTCACAAAGACATCCTTTATTTTTTTGATATCATTTGGAATTGGAATATCAAAGTTAATCCTCTCTTCAGTTACAAGTAATTCCCTAAGTTTGTATTTGATGAAATCTTTCATTATTATATTTATAAATAAATATTATACAAAGATATGAATAATTTTTGTAAAAACAAAATTTTAAATATGAAAAAAATATACTATACGCCAATATATTAAACAAATATTATCAGAAGCATTAAAAAAGTTTGAAGAAAACAATATATTAAACGAAAATATAACGTCTGAATATGCAAAAGATATTCTTTATGGTTTTAAAAACATGCTAAATACTTTGATGACTGCGAAGATTTTGAAACCTTTTATTCTATTAAGGGAAATCATGGAATATATTATCACCTTACAGATAACCCAAAATTCAAAATATCACAAGAAACAGGACCCAGAGACATGTCATCTTTGGTATCTGGAAAAGTAAGTGAAAAAAGTGCTTTAATGGTAACCAGTGACCTTGAATATTGGGACTTCTATTACAATAATTATGACCCAGACGATTCTGATTATGAAGAAAACATCAAAAGAAATTATGTTGCATTAATAGACCTATCAGAAATAGACCCTTCCCAAATAAACCCAACCCAAAGAGGATTTGGTCATGAAATATATCTTAAACCAGATGTTGCAAAAAAAAGCAAAAGTAATCGAAGTGCTTAATATAAAAGACGCAAGAAAATTTAACAATAACTTTAAGAAAATTAAGCCAAATAGTGCGAAGGAATTAAAAAAGTTGTGGCTTTCTGTTCATAAACCTATTGAAAATCGGGATATAATTGATAAAAAAGTAATGACACTTTCAGAAACTGAACTCCCAGACATGAAATCAATGCTTAAGAAATATAAACTGAGATATCCAAAAGACAATACTTTAGTCATTGTCAATATTGATAAACTTCTCGCCAGACATAAACACGATGAGCCTCACTATGCTTTCAAGACCAGAGAAACATCAGATTATCCAAGAAGAGTTGACCGTGCCAAAGAGTATTGGACAAACTACGCAGAAGACCCAAGACCAATTTCACCAAAAGATGGAACCAGAAAAAATTGGGAAAATATGACATTCGAAGCCCCTTATGTTACAATATACAACAGTAAACTTGGAATTTCAGATGGAAGACACAGAATTATAGCAATGAAAGAGTTAGGATATGATGACATCATTATTGAGGTTCCTAAAAGTCAGATAATGCAATTTATGGAACTTAAATGAAATTTAAAGTTAAAAGCCTAGTGATTACATCGTTAATACAAATCATTAAAATCAATAAAAAAATATATTTTGGTATTAAATTTGCTTTTTATATAGCATGAAAAAATTATTAGTTATATTAGCTTTATTCTTGACCGTATTCGTAGGCGTTTGTCAGGATAGTATTGTTGAATATGATACTGTATCAACATATGAAATGAGAATTAAAAGATTCCATTATGATTATTACTATGTAAGCTACGAAAGTCCAGTTTATATCCTTTATTACTACAATCCATATACTATTTGGTATTATGATTGGTATTGGTATCCATATTATGGCTGGGCTTATTACTATCCATTTTACTACGGCTGTGGTTACTATAAACCTTATTACTCTTGGAGTTATGCTTGGGGCTATTATGACTGGGAACATGACTATTGGTATAATCATTGGTATGGTTATCATATCCACGGACAGCATAGTCACGGTCACTGCAATTATCCAGATGATGACATTTACTATGGTCACAGAAATAATTCTTCGACTAGTACTAATTCTGGTGCTGCTAGTAATACCAATACTAGACCATACACAAAACCTGTTGAGATAAACCCAGTTTTGAACGATAAACCTGGCAGCTTTATTGAGCAAAAACCACTTTATAATACTAAGCCAGAGGTTAAACCCAATAAAAAGCCAGAAGTTAAACCAAACGTAATTGAATATAGGAACCCCGACAATTATACACGTCCAATCTATAATACTGGTCAAACCTATTATTCTAGACCAAGTAATTATTCAAAACCAAATAATTATACTAATCCAACCTTAAATGGCTCCAAACCGTCTAATCATATAACTAGACCATCAAGTTCATATTCCAAACCAAGTTCATCTTTTGACAAAAATGTAATAAGTAGATAAAGAAAAAGACCGAGAAATCGGTCTTTTTAATATGTGAATTTATCCCAAACAGAATAATTTTTACCTAAAGCTCGAAAGGCAATTTCAACTTCTTTTAAACATTCATTAATACCACCACCAGTTAATATTACATTATGATAATCTTTAATTTCATCCATCAAATCAGGAATATAAATTGCATCATCTGAAAACTCCATTAATGCTCGAATATCTTCATCACCATATTCTTCAATGAATTGATTCCAGAAGTCTTTGTCAATATCTCTTGAATCATTGATACCATTGGCTATCATGAATTTTACTAGATTAACGATTGAATCTTCGTTCATCCCAGAATCCATACACTATCTAAAAAATGCATAACCTTTATCAAAAAAGGTGGTGTTATAAGCTATTTCTTCATCCAATCCTTCATCAATCCACCACATTCGCAATTCGTTTTCATTAACCATTCCAAGAGATTCACCATTATAGAAGAATGTTATTCTATTAATTTTTTCATGATTTTGATTGATATAATCGGCTAATTCTGCAGCCATGTTACCGAAATAGCTTTTATATTCAGGCTGAAAATCTACTATAACCAAATGCTTGTTGATGGCACTTTCATCTAGTAATGCTTCAGCTATAATGGTTTTATATATCTTTAAAATCTTCATATGTTAATAAATATTTATAAAATAAAAAACCTATATAAATATAGGTTTTTATTTTAATTTTTTATTTTAATTTTTTTAGTTAATTTTCGTTATAATAATCATTAAAAATGAAAATATAACCCAAAAGGCAACAAAGAACAATAGTTAAAAAATACGTTAAAACTATTACCCATATAGGTGGGTCTACTGTTAGATAATCAAACTGACTAAATTTAAGCCTCACCCAATCTTTATCAATATTTATTAGTAAAAATTCTGATAATAAATCCCATGTAGTCTTGTTTAAAATATTCTGTTTTGTGATAAATTTTTCAATCTTTTCAACTAAACCTTTGGAATTAGACCATGTAAATACATGACACCAATTTATTTTATTTGTGATGCTATCAATACCGATATTAATAACCAATTCATTTTTATTCCCACCCAGCCAATAATTTTCTTGCATCCAACCAGCATCGGCATCATTAGTGTTAAATAATAGAATCCAAACCCTTACTTCTTTTTTAGGTCCTAAATGTCCATTAACTTTATTTATTAAATTCTGAGCATAACTATCACCACCACCCAAAATAGATGGATAAGTAAAATAGTCATTTGAAAAATCTGGGTAATCGAATAATTTATATTTTGCTACTTGTTCTTCGGTTATTTTCATGTAATTAAAAACTGTATAATCAGATGCTCTAATTCTATTTTCATATGAATGTGTACATGTTACTGGAATAGAACTTTTAAAATCATTATCCCAATCAACTCTATAAACATAAGAATAATCACCAACTTCTTTACCTTCGAATTTACTCCCAACCGAACCAACGCATTCATAATTAGCATCGTAATTTTTTTTAATCTCAACTATAATTCTATTACCACCAAACTGCTTCATCCATTTATCATATTGAGCCTCTGAAATATAAATTTTTTGACCTATATTTGTTTCACACCACCATTCAGGTTCAACATTAACTTGATATGAACAATCATAATACTCAGTACAATAGATTGTATTACCATAAGAATCTGTCCCACAAGGGATTTTATGACTACAAGTTTCAACTTTCCAGTAGTTATAAGGTTCTTGTTCATATATTGATATGACTTCAGAGCCCCAATATTCGGTGAAGGTTACTGCTTTGTATTCAATTAAAGCTTTTATTACAACAGATAATAAAACTGGAGCCACTATCATTATAAGCAGCTTCCACCATACTAATTCTTTATGGAAAAAATACTTTAATACGGCTACCGCAATTATTACTAATATGATTGAACCGTAGATTATCATTTTACAGAGTCTTTAGTGGTTGGTTTAACTTCTTTGTTCGGATATAACTCAACATCGTCATCAATGCCTTTTTCAAAAGATTCATTTGTTTTTATTGATAGTACTGGCTCGTAATTTATAATCTTTACCATTGTATATGTCATTTCATCCTCAAATATACCAGATTTGTATAGCAAAGCTATTTCATCATTTGTTTTATTTTTATATTTAAATCCTTCATTAACCTCATTATTAACAAACCACTTATTAGGAACTTTCTTAATATAGGCTAATAATTCTCTTTTAATATCAATACAAATATCTTGTGCTCTCTTGAATTTTGAACGTTCTGTTTTAATAGTAGACATAAGTTCTTTATAAAGTTCAGGTGTATAATTAGGATTTCGTTCCTGAATCCACTTCATAAGCATATCTCCATCATTAGAATACCTCCCATCAATCATTTCTGTAAAGATTTTTTCAAAATCCTGTGCATATTTATCAGCAACTTCCGCATCCTGATTTATAACTTTCCACATTTCATCATGTGCTGTTTTGGACACATTGAGCTGTGCTGAAAAACGTTCGGTCAAGTTTATTACTTTATTATCAACTGACCAATTCCAAAAGATTAAAATGATACTAATAAGTATAACCATAATTAACCAAATAATGGTTCCTTTGTTTTTTAAAATACTTTCCATTTTTTTTAAGTTTTAGTTAATATTAATTGCAAAGATACGAAAATATTTTAAATGAGCATTTTTTTTAAGAAAATTAGGAATTAGAAATATAACTTAAAGCTTTGCTTCCACCTTCAATAAAAATTTCAGCAATATCACTTCTTTGATGTGCCACATCAAGTATTTTATTAATCGTAATTATAATTTCATTCGGATTATTTTGACTAGCCAACTCAACGCCTAATTTTAATAAAGGTTCGACAGCATAATCAGATAAAACATAATGACCATTCGAAAATTGTGGAGTCATATCATCTATATTATATACAGTAGATAAAAATTTATAAACGGTGTAAAAATTATTTCTTTCATATCTATCACCATTTTTTTCTTTTTGCTTTTTTTTCAACCAACGACTAAATTCGCCACCTCCGCTATTACCAGTTTTTTCATTATAATCAAAAACATCATAAAACTCATCATATGGAAATGAACTAGAATGACCATGAATTTCTGTAAGAGCATTTAATTTTGCGATATTTTCCAACAACAAATCTTTCCATTCCATAATATATTTTTCTGGAAATCGCATAAATTCACCATATTGCATAAACTCTTTCAAAGCATTATGATATTGGGTTTTGGGAATGACATTAAATTTAATCGGTCGCTGTTGTTTAATGTCCATGAATAATTCATAAGGCATATATATTATTTTTTCCTCAAAACTTTCTTTATAAAATTCCCTAATAAGGTTTTCGTGTAGCTTTTTTTTAATAAAATTTATCATATATAATAAAATTCTTATATGTAATAAATATCTCGCAAAATGGTAAACTATATTCATTATAATCATTAATTATACCTTCAATACCATCACTTGGTTCACCATCAGCAACAGTCTTAATATCAATTATTTTTTCCCATTCTTGTACTCGCGAAAACGGCATAATAATTTTTATACCAGCATCATAATAACATGAAACCCCACCAAAAGGATTTACCACGTAATATTGCCTACCTTGATTAGCATAAAAATAAGTAAATGGAATGATTAACACTACAATACCAATAATAATAACCCATAAAGAATACTTAGGTGTCCACATTGTTAAAATCTTAGGATGTGCCTTAAGTACCTTTTTCCCACCAAATTGATTTTGAACAGTTACATCTTCTGTTCTCAAATTACCAAATGATTTAATCATTAGCATTGCCAAAGCAATGAAAATTAATAAAATCCCAAAAATTGTCCACATAATTGTTTAAGTTTAAGTTAATAATTGTTGAATTTAAAATTTATAACACAAAAATACGATTTTTTTTTCTTATAATGCAAATTTTTTATGATTTTTTTCAAATAAAATTTTTCCAAACCTTATAACCTTATTTCTAAATTCTTCAATGGTACCATTATTATCAATAATTATATCAGCACAAGATTTATCAATATTAAATGAATTACTTGGCTCTAAAGGAAGTCTTTCTGAAGCATCAATCCAAATAATAATGTCAAATAATCCTTGCTTAATACATTCTTTTATTTCGTTTCTATCTCGCATTCCAACATAGCAATCAGAATATTCCAATATCTTTTTAGCTAATCTAGCTCGGTCATCTTTATTATAATCACAAATTAAATTATACCATTCAGCTCTATGATTTAACCTATCTTCATAGCATTCTTCTTTGCTTTTATAACCATACTTTTCTTTTAAGATATCATAAATGAATATATCAGCAGCAGCTTCTGATGATGATATAAATTTTAATCCGAATTCGTCCCTTAGAATCTCAGCAAAAGTATCTTTCCCATGTCTCATATTTCCTATTATTAACAATTTATAGGGCTTTCTTTGATTTTCTTTCATATTATAGACAATTTACCACAAAAATATAAATAATTTTTTTAAAAATCAAATTAAATCTAATATATTTTTTTTCAAATTCATTTATTTTCTTTTCATTTTTTTTTTCTTATAATTTAGTTATATAATTTATCACTAAAACTAAGCATAACTTTCATAAAATAATAATGGGAAACCGTTCAATCAAACTTAAGAAAAATAGGCACAAAGCCCAATTCATTTAAGTTATCATGTTTGTAATGGGCACCGTAAGGTCCCATGATGAATCGTAATAAAATGTTCACTGCAGCATTATTATCTGCATTGTCTGTGTGACCACAATTCAGACAAGCGAACATCTCACCATTACGATTCATCCTATCGGTGTGACCACATCTTGGACAAGCTTGACTAGTGTAAAAAGGTGATACATTTCTGAACGAAACACGGTTTAATTCAGTATGTTCTTGCAACCTTTTAAGCCAGTACTTCCAATTCCAAATACCGATAGAACGTCTAATATTTTTAGCCAATAGACGTTTGGCTTTGCTTTTATTTCCCATATATTTTAATCGTTCCACAACAATCAAATCTGGGTTCTCATTTATAAAGATTTCTTTTACAGTTTCATCTATATATTGTTTTAAAGCTCTTCTTGCTTTCTTTTGACCATTAGAACCATGTTTACATCTCTTCACTCGTTCTATATGATTCTTTATATCTAAACCATATTGTTTGCCGTTGGATAACGAAGCTAATGCATTTATTCCAGTATCAATACCAATAGCTTTTGTTCCACTTCTTTTCTCAGACGTGATAATCTCAAATGAAAACTGAACATAATCCTTTGTTATAAGATATGAATTTAATCGCTTCCCAGATAAATAATACTTATTAAAGTGTTTGTGATATCTGATAGGCAAATCAAGAATTATTTTATCACCAATGGAAGCAAGGTGTAACCAAGCATCAAACTCATGGGCATTTTTCGAAGGAATCAAATCAGCTATCGTGGACGAAACATACATTCTGTTTCCACGATGTGTTGGCATGACAGCTTTATCTTTCCAACGTTCCTTTACAGCATTGACCATATCAATTGCTTCTCTGGCTGCGACCTTTCTTAGACGAGCTGATAGCCACGTTTCAGGTATATCAACGATTGGCTTTAACAAATATGTTTTATTTGCATCAGATGGATTATTCCAAAAATAATTAATAAAAAGGTTTACCACCTTGCTATATTCAGCAAGTACAACAGAAAGCCGCTCCTTCTTTTTAGAAGAAGCGAACTTTAAAGTGCATTTGGTTGACCTTATTACTTTCATTATTTGTTATTAATCGTTCTTATTATTACAAAAATCAAGTAGAATCTAAAATATTTTTTTATTTTCCCTTTTTCTTTTAGCACTTCGTTTACCATATAATTTACCACTGAAACTAGCCATAAGCATCATTAAATCGTTAACCAACTCTTCTTCTTTAGATACATCATTCTTCTCAACACAGATTATTTCACAACCATAACTTTCATACATCATTTGAATAAAGTTAAATTGGAACCTAGTTAATCTGTCTTTGTGTTCAATAACAACTTTATTAACTTTTTTATCAATAATAAGTTTGGTTAATTTGACAAAACCACTTCGAGTATCACTTAAACCAGAACCAACATCTTTTATAATGTATTCCACGTTATATTTTTTCTTTGCACAGAATTCACTTAATCTCTGAGATTGTCTATCCAAATCGCCATTAGCTTTTTGTTCATGTGAACTGACTCTACTATATGTAGCAACAACAGATTTAATTTCTGATTTTGCAGCCTTAATTCCGATATATTCATCAAGGATTTCTTTTTGATAACGTCTATGACCACCAGTGGTGGTAACTGATTTTAGTTTTCCAGACTTATCCCACCTTCTTAATGAATCCTTGCTCACATTAAGATAATCAGCCGCTTCTTGTATAGTTAACAAATTACTCATTATCTTGTCTTAAATTTTTAATATGATTCAAAATTGTGGTCTTAGATTCATCCAATAACCTCTGAAACTCTTCAATGGTGATGTCTTCATCCAATTCAAATGCATGAGGATATATGTCTCCATTATCGAGTTCGAATTCGGTTTTTGTAATTCTTACAATTTTGTATTCTTGTTTTGCCATTTTTCTACTCAACTTTGCTTTCATATATAAATATATTAAATTTTTTAAAAAATCATGCAAAGTTACATAATTTTTCTTAGAATTGTAATATTTTTCTTAAATTTTTATTGACTGTTTACAAACCCTATTTGAAAGTTTCCCATTTAATTAGCAATTTCTATTTTAAATATTTTCAGGATTACATTATATCTGGATTTACAAGCCAATTTATTTGCTGAAGTAATCCTTTAATGGTTTACAGGTTAGTCGCTATGACATTATACTTAAATAAAGAATAATGGGTTTTGCTGTACCTAACCTTTATCAACGCGAAGGAGGGTGGACTTAAACCACCACCGAATTATCATTCGTGCTCAAATTATGTTTACTCGAAAATCAGCTAAACATAATTCTATTTACACCACTCCCCCAAATTTTGTGTCAGAATGATAGTTTGGATATTTTTTTTACTTGCCACCCATATACAAGAGTAATATTTTACATGTAACTACACATGGAGAATTTAAGGGTTCTCACTTCCCTAGCCTATTTTATTTATTTTTAAATCATCGGAAGATAGACTAGCAAAACTTCCTAACCAAAGTAACTTAATATTTCTCTGCAGAAATCATTCTTTGTCACAAAAATAATATTTAAAGAACGTTAATTATTAAATATACACAAATATACTAAAAAATATTTTTTTTGTCAAGTTTTTTTTTTAATTTTTTTTATTTAAATGTTGTTCATTATAACTAATTTCTTGAGACACAATCCATATTTCATGCCTAATTTGTATATGATGAACCACTTTCATTACCGAAAAATATGGACCTCCTTCTTCAAAATATATTAAATCACCAACTCTTGGAATAAATTTAATTTTCACATCATGCCTTAATACTTCATTTTTAGTATTAATAATGTGAATTCTAGTGTAGACTCCTAATAGTTTATATATAAGTTTAATTAGCCACATCATATATTATCTATTAATTTAATAAACGTTTAATTTTTTCATATAAAACCATATCTGGTTTATTAGTAGATAGAAAATTATAATGTTTATTACCCAACTTCATTATAATTTCAAACCCAAAATTTATTGCTTTATCAATGTCATTCAATAAAACATATTCGTTAGCTCTATGCATATTATAATAACCAGCAAAAAAATTCATACAAGCTACATTAAAAGTTTTTTTAAGTATAAAAATATCTGTATATGGGTCAATACTAATATTATTAATTTCGTACTTTTTAAGTATAGGAAATATATTATTAAATATTTCTTCATTAAAAAGTTGTTCTCCTGCACAACTAAATGAACACCAATTATTTGTTGGGGCATCAAATTGAATAAAATATCCTACATTTTCTAATATTTTAGTATCGACCATTTTAGAGCCACGGCATCCAAATTCTTCCTCAACAAAAAATGCTGCAATTATTTTATCATACTTTTCAAGAAGTTCAAGGCAGATGAAAATTCCAGCCTTATCATCACCACCAATTCCAGTTAAATTTTCTGAATCATATTTTTTATAACTAGCCCACAGTCTAGGATTTCCAGCATTATTATCCTCATATATGTTTAACTTAATATTATTAGTAACTAAAGATATTTGTTCATGATGTACAGTATCCATATGAGCCAAAACACATGGATAGTATTCTCCTTTATCTAAAATACCCTTAATCATATATAAATTACCCTTTTTATCCTGATAAAGAGTGATTTTACGTTCATTAGCATATTTTATTAAAAACTCTTTAATTCTTTCTTCAGAAGAAAAATATGTTGGTATTGAAAGGATTTCTTTTAAAAGTTCTTTTCTCATATTTTTTTTTACAAAAATATTATTTATTTTTTATAAAAGCAAATTATTTCCAAAAAAATTATATTTATAGATATAGATATATCTAATAATATGGGATGCGGTTGCAAATCAAATAGAGAAAAATCCAGAAAATGGTTAAGATTTGGTGGAATTAATACAAAGCCATATAAGCAGTCTTATACGGGTGATACTAAAAATAATACAATAATAAATAAATAAGTATGTGTGGATGTAAAGGTAATAAAATTAGAAATATAACAGTTAAATTAAATATAAAGAACCGTAAACCAAGACCACAAAATAAAACCCAATATTAAAAACTACAACTATGTGTGGATGTAAAAAAATACTTAGTAATGGTAATAGCCATATACCCAAAAAACCAAATAATAATATCACTAAAAAAATTAGAAAAGTGGTTATACGAAAAAGGGGATAATTAATTATCCCCATTTTTCATTTCTTCTTGCTTAATATTTTTAACTCCAGAAGCTCTATAAGTTTCGCCCCATAAATACCCATATAATGGCGCATTAATCATCGCTATAGCAGTGCCTAATGATGTCAAATCTGATTTCATAATAATGCCAAAGCTTAGCATTATAAAATTAGCTATTAATGCATAAAATGTAATTCTTAAACGTTTACTCTTAGTCATGATATTATTCTATTTATTTATAAATATCTATTAATAATAAATTAAAAAAAAAAAATTATATAATCAATTTCATTAAAAATATAAGCATAATAAATAAAATAAAAAACAAAAAAAAATTAGTATAGATTCAAATATTCATATATAAAATAAAATTATGAAAGATTTAAGAAAGTTTATAGCAACCAATATAAGGAAATATTTGAATAAAAATATATTAATAAATATAAATGAAGCATTTTGGAATAATCCAAATAGAAAATTTGGTTTTGACAAATAAAATTAGTATATTTGTTATACGTTGAGAAAAATTATTTTTTTTTAATTTTTTCGCTGCACTTTTTTATTTTAATAGTATTAACCCTTAAAAACATATTTACCGTTGGATTAATATTTACATCATGATATTAATCCAACACACCAATTACATCAATACAATCAAATTCTAAGCAATTTCCAATTACTGTTATAGTATTTGTTTTTATACCACTATAATTTTATATATACATGTGGAGCATACGGGAGTCGAACCCGCGTGCTGATTATTCTTCGGAAATTTTCTACATGCTTAGGATTAAGTTTTCTAACTTTACCAAAAATATCCAATTGATTCTGTTACGGTTCAATAAGAAAAACCGAGTGTTTATTAACCACCGACACTACAGTGGGTTCTAGCGGACTACCACCATTGTAAGCATCGATTAGGCTGCTACTGCCTCTCCTGAAAATATACTCATTTGAGCACTTTCAAGGAAGTTTTTGGCTACAGAAATACCTTTGCCATTTACAATTTTGTGTCTCTTATTTATACAGCTCAGACACGCTGCTGTGCATGCTTATTGCCTACGACTATAACCAGTCTAGTCCAATTTGCCCCATAATTTAAAGAACATTATCTATAAATATATTAAAAATAATGTTATAACCTATTGTTCACCATTTTCTTCTTTATTTTGTTTATCAGCATCATAAAGAAGTCTTATAAGTTCATTTACTTGAGAATAAATCTCAAACCCATATTTTCTCAAAATTCCGCTAAATGTAACCACATCAGGTTTGCAAATAAATAACTTATCATTTTCTCTGTCATACCCAATCCAAGTAACTAATTGGTCAGCTATTAACCTTTTATGATTATCTTCTAAACGGTCAAAAATATCTTCATTAATAATGATAATTACATCTTCATTGGTCATATGCTGAATAAGAGCATTCGCCTTAATTACTTTACCAATTTCTTTTTGTCTATTATCAGCTAGAATTTTCACATTAATTAATCTTTCCAAATCAGCTTCTGCAACCATTTCTGCAAAAATATTAGCATTTTCTTCACTTACTTCACTATACTTTGCCATTTAATTCATTTTTTTTTATTGTCATTATTCTTATTTTATCTACAAAAATACTAAAAAAAAATATTTTTGTCAATTTATTTTTGAATTTTTTTTAATTCTTTTAATAGTTCTTTTTCTTCATCACTTACTCTTTCTGGTATTGCAATATTAACTTCAATAATCAAATCACCGCGATTTGAACTATTAGGTATTGGCATACCTTTACCTTTTAATCTAAGTAATGTGCCAGGTTGAGTCATTTCTTTTATCTTAATTTTAGCTGGTTTACCTTCTATTGTCGGAATTTCAGCTTCAGTTCCAAGAATAATATCTGGATAACTCAAATCTAAATAATATTTCAAATCAGAACCATTACCGCGTTCAAAATTATCATGTGGTATTTCATTTATTACGACTTGTAAGTCTCCATTAACCCCACCTTTAATTCCATTACCTTTATCTGGAATTATCAATACACCACCATTAAACATTCCAGCTGGAATATCTACTTCAACTAATTCATTAGAATATACAAGACCATGTCCTTCACACTTTTCACATTTTTTTGTGATAATTGAACCAGAACCATTACATACATGACAAGTTATAACTTGTTGCATTACCATAGTGCCAATTCTCTGGACTTCAACCAACTGACCACGACCACCACAAGTGGTACAGTTTTCTTTGCCAGTACCTCCTTCTCCTTTACATTCGTCACAAATTATTAACCTTTTATAACTAAATTTACGCTTCGTACCAGTAAATAATTCTTCAAGTGATAATTTAATATTTATTCTGGCATCTTGACCTTTCACCTTTTTTTGTCTTTGAAACCCACCCATCACATCCCCAAAATGTCTTCTAAATAATTCAAACGGGTCCATACTATAAAATCCACTACCCATTTCTGCTGATTGATGCCCGAATTTATCATACCTGTCTCTTTTTTCGTCATCAGACAAAACATCATAAGCTTCAGCTATCTCCTTAAACTTTTCTTCAGCTTCTTTATTATCTGGATTTCTATCTGGATGAAATTCCATAGCAAGCTTACGATATGCTTTTTTGATTTCATCTTTACTAACACCCTTTTTAAGCCCTAAAACTTCGTAATAATCTCGTTTAATCATTTACAAATATACTATTTTTATTTATTTTCGAGATAATATACGTATAATTATATAAAAAATCAACCCTATGGAATATAGAATTGTATTAACGAAAAATAAAAAAAGTCGTAAAATATTATATCGTTGTAGAAGTAATGAAAATGCAATTAATAAATTCCGAGAATTAATAAAAAATAATAAAGTATTATTTCCACAAAAATTCATAAATTACCGTAAAATTATCCCTGTTAAATATGAATTGCTTCTTATTAAAGAACGCGATGAAAATGATAAAAATAGAATTGTTAGAAATGATGCAGGTAAATTAGTAGAAGAAACTACCAATAACCCTAAATGGGTTATAATTGATAAAGCTCCATATAATATTGAAGAAACTTTCTGGGTATTTGGACATCATCAATTAAAAGATAGATTCGATATAAAACGTATAATTAAGGAAATACTATTAAAAGATATCAGAAAAAAAAATTATACCTTACAAATTGTCATAGTTAATAATAAATTAATATTCCAAGGCCAAGATGATTTTGATATTGTATTTTGTAAATGTAAACAAGATGCAATAAGACTCCACAACGCATTAATGAAAACTGCAATAACCACTAGAATGGATAAATTATTATTTTTAGGTTGTGCTTCCGATAAAGTAATGGGTGAATTGTACATTAAAATTCAAGAAAAAACTGGCTGGAATATGAAACATGTCCGCAGACCAAGCACACGTCATTAAAAGCCAATATTAAATATTATTCAAACTTTTAATCCTTCTATTCTAATTATCACCTATTTGAAATTGTTTTGTTAAATCTTTTATTATTGTATTAATTTTTTCCATGTCTTGTTCCGATACATAAATAGGGTTGATACACTCTATTCTTTCATTACTACCATCACAAGGCATAAAAAATGCCAATATATTTGCATTTTTAGCAGTAATTACATGATTAATTCCTCTGTAATATGCTTCAAAAATTTCTGAATTCATCAAAAATTCTCTATCTAAATAAAAACATAAAATAATCGGATATTGTTCCGATAAAATACCATTCTGAATCCTATAAGTATTATAATCTATAAATTTAAATGAAGTTGGAGAATGGTCTTCTAATAATTCATTTTCCTTAATAATCCGATTTAATTCGCCAGTTACATCATATACCTCAACATTAATATCATCATCTGTTTGTAAATAAATTAAATACTTAGCTTCACCTTTTTCAGTAATTGCATATTGCTTCGTTACAATTTTCATAATCCCCAATTAAAAAAATATTATTACCCAAATCTACTTAAAAAAAAGGAAAATGTCAAGTTTACTATATAAA
>ERZ795050.3010-NODE-3010-length-17356-cov-4.852032_pt1 | contig 17356 bp, 17 predicted proteins | sample MGYA00375134_ERZ795050 | MGnify/ENA primary metagenome ERZ795050 (study PRJEB30179, sample SAMN05720221) | activated sludge metagenome | isolation source: Anaerobic digester | place: Japan | collected 2015-05-26 ... | reverse complement strand
AAACAATTAGTTCAACAAACTAAAACTGAAGGTAAAGAATTAAATAAAAAGATTAATTCTCTATCAGAAGAAGCAATAAAAAAATTAACAGATTATCATTGGCCTGGTAATATACGAGAATTAGAGAATATAATTGAAAGATCCTGTGTCCTTTGTGAAGGAAATGAAATAACAGAAGATCAGATTCTTTTAAATATTAAAAATACGACAACATCTTTACCATTAGATAATATTATACCTTTGAAAGATGCTATTAATAAATTTAAAAAAGAATATATAACTGATGTTTTAAATAAAAACAATTGGAAACAAAATGAAACAGCACGACAACTTGAAATTCAAAGGACATATCTTTCAAGATTGATTAAAGAATTGGATATAAATAAAAATTAGAAAATCAAAAATATTTAGGAGCATTTATGAAACAATTTAATAAACCAATTAGAAAAAATTATCCAACAACATTTAGTTATAATGTTGATCTGCTTTTTTATTACCTAAAGAAAAACAGAACTCTTTTTATAATAATATTTGGTATAATCATTTTATTTACAATTGGCATTTTTACTTATAGTTTAATTTCACAAAATAACTCTAAAAAATCTTTAATCCTGATGGAATCTGTTTACGATAATATAACTCTTTATATTGATAAATATAGTACTATCAACAATAAAGCTGAATTAAGAACAAATATTAACTCTGTTCTAGAAAAAATAATAAAAAAATATCCGAATACTAATGAATCTATAAGAGCTTATTATTATCTTGGTTTAATGGATTTTTTGGATGGTAATTATGAAAGCTCTATAAAAAACCTTAAAAAGATATTACATAAAAAAACTCATTTTAGTGTAAATGTTTATATGGGAATTATTCAATCCTATATAGCAATTAATGATTATCAGAATGCTGAAAAATATGCTCTTATGATGTACAAAAAATTTAAGAAGAATAATTTTGGGGCTTTATCCTGTTATTTATTGGGTAAAATTTATGAAATTCAAAAAGATCCACAAAAAGCTTTGGAATATTATCATAAAATAGAAAGAGATTATGGCTCTTCATATCTTGCAATGGATCAAAAGATTAAGAATAATATTTTATTATATGAAATTGAAAGTAAGATGTTGCCAAATATTCAATAAGTATTATTCTCTATCATAGAAAAAAGTAATTTTATAAGAGGTATAAATGGATTTTAAGGGATTGAAAAAAAACAAAATGCTGATCCCTATTTTAATAGCCATTTTTGTTTCTTTGGTAATGATTGGATTATATTACATATTCCTTTCATTCGATAGATCGACAATTTTTGATCTATTTACTGACCTAAAAATTCCAGGTGCCTCACCTAAAGAGGTTCAAGAGGGTATTGAAGTAACTCAGGAAAATCCAAATGTTATTCCTTCCATAGAATTAATAGTAATTGATTCAAGAGCCTTACAAGCTGATAAAATGGGAGAATGGCCATTTCCGAGATGGATGTATGTTCCTGTATTAGAATCATTTATTGACTCTAAAGGGGAAGCAATACCCAATGGAGTATTGTTAGATATAGCCTTTCTTTCCAAGAGATCTGATTCAAAAAACATATCTTCAAATATAAAAGAAGATGAGGATAAATTATTAGCCCGAACAATAAAAAAACTTGGCAATGTATATATGCAATTTTATCTTGAAGCTAAAAAATCCATTACCTCTTATGGTGAATATGAAAGTGAATATATCAAGGCAAATTATTCTATACCATTAGATAAAGCTAAATTTAAAGGGAAACCATTAAATGATTCTATTAAAGAATATCTCAATTCTCTATATTGGAAAGAATTAATACCTCCATACAAAGAATATATTGGTTGTGCAAAGGGATATGGTAGTCCTTCAACAATCTCTTTACAGGAGCAAATTGTTAGGTATTTTCCATTAGTTTATGTTTATGATAATAATATCTATTTTAACCAGGTCTTTTTATATTATTTAGATAGGATAGGCGTATCTTTTAAAGATATTGATATCGATTTTGGTAAATATATTACGATTCCTTCTCAAAATATTAAAATTCCTATTGATATTTATGGCCAAATGAGGATTAACTATGTCGGTAATGCCGGTTCATTATTTCATGGTGTTTCTATATATGATTTATATGATCCCGAACAAATGGATAAAGAAACAAAAGAGGTATATTTCAAAGATAAAGATATATTTGTAGGAGTATATACTACTGGGGCTGCAAGGGACTATAAACCAACTCCTGCAGGCATGATGTATGGAGTGGAATGGCTTGCTCTTGCTTTTAATCAGTTAATGCAAAAATCTTTTTATTATGAATTACCTTATCTTTACTCCATTTTATTGATTTTTTCTTTGACTTTAATTGTAATGATAATTATTTCAAGATTATCTACCTTAAGATCTTATCTATCTGTTGGTATTACACTTTTTGTCTATTCATTTATTTCATTCTGGTTATTTAAGAAGAATATACTTGTACCATTTTCATCTGTAATTCTCTCTATTTTATTATCTTTTATTGGGCTAATTGCTTATAGAATTCTTACTGAAGAAAAAGAGAAGAAGTTTATCAGAAACACTTTTTCAAACTTTGTTTCAAAAGTCATTGTTGATGAACTATTAAAACATCCTGAAATGATAAAGCTAGGTGGCGAAAGAAAAGAGATTACAGTTTTATTCTCAGATATTAGAAGTTTTACAACACTTTCTGAAAAATATCAGCCAGAAGAAATTGTCGGTATTTTAAATAACTATCTTTCAAGAATGACAGCTACTATATTTAAGTATGAAGGAACCTTAGATAAATATGTCGGTGATGAGATAATGGCATTCTGGAATGCTCCTCTTCCTCAAGAAGATCATGCGACTTTAGCTTGCCTCACAGCCTTGGAAATGATGAAGGAACTTCATATTTTTAATCAAGAAATGCCAGAAGAATATAGGTTAAATATTGGAATTGGAATAAATACAGGTGATGCTATTGTAGGAAACATGGGATCTACCAGCAGAATGGATTATACCTTGATTGGAGATACAGTTAATACTGGAGCAAGATTGGAAGGAACAAATAAAGTATATAATACAAATATTATAATTTCCGAATTTACCTATGAAAAAGTTAAGGACTTCTTCATTTGTAGACTTCTTGATAAAATTCGTGTAAAAGGTAAGAGTATTCCGGTTTCAATTTATGAATTAATTGATGTAAAAGAAGACTTTGATATAGATAGTTTATTAAAAAAATATAAGAAACTAAAATCTTAAATTTAACAATTTTTTATGAGAATAACAATTAAATTTATTATAATGATACTGCTTTTTTATTTTATTTTATTTTATTTTATTGGATGTAGTATTCCTCAGATATTACCTATTCTTAATATTCCTATTGCTGAAAAAAACTCTTATACTATAGAAGAATCTTCACAATTTGATAATCTATCTATTATTTTCACCTGCACAAATCAGGAAACGTATTTTAAAGGTTATTATTTTTACTATCTTGATTCTTCGGGTTTTCTTAATCAAGCAGCATTCTCTTATTTTGATACTAATTCAAATAAATGGGTGGTTTTAGATAGTATCCCTTCATCAGATGAATTATCTACATTTATAACCAAAAAGGATTTTCAATTTACTTTCTTTTTTAGTAAATCTTTTTATCCAACTTCCGCAAATAGCAATAGCTCAATTAAAGATACTTATGTAATAATACAAAAAGATAATGAAAATGATCTATCAAAATTATATTTAAAAGGCAAATCGCTTACAATATATCTAGTCCCAATAGGTTTAGATAGCTATGGACCTTATATTTATACTCCTGCTTTCTCGACTACTTCAAATAAAGTAATATTCAGTTTTAAGTGAGGAAATAATATGCAATATAATATATTAAATGATCCAGTTATAAGATTTGTATTTCATATTCTTTTTTATTCTATAATTGGTTTAGGAAGTGCTGTATATTATTATTATTTTCTTAAGAAAAAATTTAACAGTAACTTCTGGTTTTTACTTGCAGTCTTCTTTGGTTTAATAGGAGCAGCGTTAGGGTCGTATTTTTTAAATGATTTATTTAAAATACTTACTCAGTGGCCATTTGGTATTAATACTTTAGCTACTTTATTTGGAGCTTTTTTTCTAATTGGTATATATTCTTTTATTTCCTCAATTAAATCTTAAATCTCATTTAAATAATTTTTCTCTACTTTATAAGATCAGCAATAAAAGAGTAATAATAAAAAATAATTAAAGTTTAATCCCCCTCAATGGGGGTGTCCTGCTCAATTAAAAAACAAAGCTGGTAATGCTTGATATCTAAACCATTTCATCTTTTATCTTTTATCTTTTATCAAATATCTATTTTTTATCATTATTTGAAGATGAATTTGAACATGAGCAACTTGAAGTACTTGAACAACAGGAATTTTCTTTATTCTGTTTATTTTTATAATCAGTAGTATAAAAACCACTTCCTTTAAATAATATACCACTTCCAGCAGAAAAAATTTTCCTGACATTCTTTGAACCACAATTAGGACAATTGGCTATATGTTCTTCACTCATTGAAAACCATTTTTCAAAACTATTATTACATTCATTACAATAAAATTCATATGTTGGCATTCTAACCTCCTAGTCTCTATTTTTAGATAAATTTTTTAAGAATTTCTTAAAAGTACCAAGATTTAAGTAAACTAACAATGATATTAAAATAATGATAATACCCATTATTTTATTTAATCCGACAGGTTCAAATAAAATAATAGTATTTAATATAAGAACAACTATTGGTTTTAAATAAAATACTAAAGAAACCTTGACAGCGTCAAGATGTTTTAAAGCATAAAAATAAGTAATATATGCAAAACCTGTAACACCAAAAGAGAGTATAGACAAATAGATAATTTTTTCAATATTGATATTATAAAAAAACATTTGTATTTCATTTTTTGCCATTATAAAAGATAAAATTAGTAGTAAAAGACCATTAAATGTAAATGAAATTGAATTTAATGTTACCGAAGAAACATGCTTTAATAGTTTCTTACTTAAAATAGTATATAAAGCAAAGCTTATTGAAGCAAGGATCGCAAGTAAAATTGAAATGCTATTATCTCCTTTATCTTTTTTATATATTACAATAAAAATACCTAATACACCTATTAATAATAGAATTAATCTAATAATAAATGATACAAAATTATCTGTTTTCAAATTTTCATTAACTTTATTTTTTGAAGAGAATTTTTCCATTATAGTATTTATAATAAAGACAAATACAGGATTTGAACTTATAATTATTGCAGATGTTGTTGCATTACCAAACTTAACAGCAAATTGTAAAGACAACATGGCAATTCCAACATTTAAAAACCCTGTCAATATTAACATTATTTTTTGAGTTAAAGATATAAAACTTAGTTCTTGAATTATTGATTTGAAAAATAGTAATAAAATAAGAAGACCACCGAAAAAAAATCTTGTGCCTGTAAGTGTAATAGAATTTAATTCTATTTTTTTTGAAATTATTTCAAATAATGAAAAAAATATCAATGTAAAAATTAATGCACCGATAATTTTAATTTTATTTATTTTGTTTTCTTTCCCAGACAAGTTGGCCGCAAGCTCCTTTAATTTTTTTTCCTCTTTTATATCTAAAAGAATATCTAATATTTGCCTTATCTAATATGGACATTATAAGTTTTTCTTTTTTAGATGATTTATAATCAATACCTTCAACTTCATTATATGAAATTAAATTGATAAATGCAGAGTATTTTTTTGCAATTTTAATAAGTTCTAAAATAGATTCTTCGGTATCTGTGATTCCATCTATTAATATATATTCAAAAGTAATCCTTTTATCTATAATATTTATATATTTATCACATTCAGTTAAGAGATCTGAAATGTTTAATGAATTTGGCATAAGTTCTTTTCTAATATTATCAAAAGGGGAGTGTAAAGAGATCGAAAGTTTTACAGGAAGATTAAGTGAATTCATTTTATTGGCAAAATTTTTTATTCCTGAAGTTGAAATTGTTATTCTTCTACCAGAAAAAGGTTTGATTTTATTATTAACCAATGATTTTATAAATTTTTCAACATTTGAAAAATTTAAAAAAGGTTCTCCCATCCCCATAATTACAATATTGTCTATGTGTTTAAATAATTTTAGGCTTAGTAAAAATTCCCAGAGCATTTCGTTATCGCTTAGATTTCTTGAAAAACCAACCTTTCCAGTGGCGCAAAATTTACAACCCATCGGGCAACCAATTTGTGAAGACAAGCATAAAGTATTTCTATCTTTATCTTTTAAAATTACAATTTCAATTAAATGATTATCATATGTTTCAAGTAGAATTTTTGTTGTATCTGTTTCTTCTTCTTTAAAAGTCGATATAATTTTAAAAGGTTCCAATTCAATATAATCTGAGAAAAATTTTTTGCTTGATAGATCAAGGTTAGACATCTGATTTGGGTCGAATATATTATGAATAAATATCCATTGAAGAAATTGAGTAAATCTATAATCTTTTATATTATATTTTTCTACTAAATTTTTTCTTGTTTTATCATTTAAAATTATGTCAACCAAACTAATTTTTTGATTTGTCATGGCCTGTTCAATTTAGTATAAAATTTTATAATGTCAATTTGACTCAATGTATATAAATTTATAACTTATGAAGGTCTATTTATCAGTTATTCTAAATTATATTTGAACAAATTTTAATTCTTTTTTAACTTAAAAATAGTTTTCTATATTTTTCTAATAAGTGTTTTTATTTTATGATATTTTTTTTGATAAAATTTTCATAGTTTTATTTTACTATATGATATTTGAAAAAGTGTTTTTATTTTATGATATTTTTTCGATAAAATTTTCATGATTTTAGTTTACTATATGATATTTGAAATTTTGATAAAGTCATTTTTAATGACTTTTTTTATATTTTTTCAGTAATTAATTTTTTATGTGGCTTTTATAATATTTAATTTAGTGACAAAGTTATTAATTGATTTTTAATATTTTTCTCTATAATTATTTTGTGATTGAGGAGATATTATGAATATCGATTTACTGACAGTAGAAATTGGATCAACAATAACCAAAGTAAATGCTTTTGATGGTCTTGGAAGTGATAAAATAAGACATATTGGACAGGGAATTGCTCTTACTACAATCGATTCTGATGTAAGAATAGGTTATGAAAATGCGAAAAATGATTTAATCGAAAAGTTAGGTGTTAAAAATATTAATGTAAAAGATATTGTTGCCAATTCATCTGCAGCAGGCGGATTAAAAATGGTCGCTACTGGCTTGACCTGGGAAATGACAGCAAGAGCTGCTAAAGAAGCTGCATTAGGAGCTGGAGCTGTCTTAAAATATTTAACAGCAGGTCCTTTGACTCAAACAGATTTAAATAGAATTGTATCAGCGAATCCCAATATGATACTATTTGCTGGAGGAGTGGATTATGGTGAGCAGCAGGTTGTCATTGAAAATGCACAAAAATTGGCATCCTTAAATTTATCTATACCAATAATATTTGCAGGAAATAAGGTAATAGAAGATGAAATAAGAAGTACTTTTGAAAATACAAATTATTTACTTGAAATAGTACCAAATGTATACCCATCTATAGATGAATTCAATATAGAACCGACAAGAAAAGCAATTCAGCATCTTTTTTCAAAACATATAATCCATGCTAAAGGTATAGATAAACTTCAACAAATTGTGAAAAAAGATATAATACCGACTCCTTATGCTGTATTAAAAATTGCTGAAGCATTATATACAAAATTAGGAGACCTGGTGATAATAGATGTTGGAGGCGCCACAACTGATGTGCATTCTGTTACTGAAGGTTCATTAAAATATAAAAAACTTTTGATAGCACCCGAACCTTTTTCAAAAAGAACTGTAGAAGGAGATCTTGGAGTATATGTCAATGCTTCAAATGTAAAAAAATATCTTGATGAAGAATCTGTAAATATAGATTTGCAAAAGTTATCTCCGCTTCCTAAAATGGATGAAGAAGTTTATTTGTCTTTAACATTGACAGATAAAGCAGTTAGGACAGCAATTGAAAGACATGCGGGTCAGATTCTTGAAACTTTTGGACCTGATGGAAGAAAATTATTTATAAAGGGCAAAGATTTAACTGCTGTAAAATATATAATAGGAAGTGGAGGGGCTCTAACTAGATTAAAAAATGCAAAACAGATTCTGGAAAATATTAGAATAACTGAGGTCTATAAAAAACTTTTACCTTTACAAACTGCAGTAATATTAATTGATAAAAATTATATTCTATCAGCTTGCGGAACTATGCTTGATTATTACAAAGAAGACGCTATAAAATTAGCCATAAAGTCGATTGAAGAATCTTTGGAATTATAATATTAAAGATAAAATATTAAAGATAAAATAAGTGTATGATTTTTTATAATGGGGGATTATATGGCATGTATACTTTATTGCAACTCTTCTGCTATAGCTCATAATGTTAAATTTATGTCAAAAATAATACATGAAAGAAACGGATATCTTTTTGGTGTTACTAAAGTTTTATGTGGATCACCATTTCTTGCAAAAATATTTGTTGAAAATGGTTGTGATGGAATTGCAGATTCTCGATGGCAAAACTTAAAAAAAATTAGAGAATCAGAATTTTTTAATAATAAAAAATATAATGAAATTCCATTTTTGAATTTAAGATTACCAGCAATTTCTGAGATGGAGCAGGTAATAAAATATTCGGATATAATTCTTGTATCTGAAATTCCTACTATAAAAGCTATTGATATAGAATCCAAAAAACAGAAGAAAAAAACACAAATTATATTGATGATAGATCTTGGGGATTTAAGAGAAGGTATTATACCTGAAGATGTGAAAGAACTAGATTTTATAAAATGGCAAGAAGTATTAAACCCATTTATTAAAGAAGTTATAAAATTTAATAACATTGAATTAATTGGTTTGGGAACAAATCTTGCTTGTTATGGAGGTGTAGTTCCATCTGAAAAAAATATGGGTTTGCTAGTTGAGCTTTTTAATTGGGTGAAAGAAGAGTTTAATTTAAAATTAAAATATCTATCAGGATCAAATTCATCTGGAATTCCTTTTTTGTTGGAAGGGAAAATGCCAAAGGAAGTTAATCACTTCAGAATAGGTGAAAGCATGATATTAGGGTTAAATGTATTAAATCGAAATCCAATAAATGGTTTAAGACAGGATACAGTTAAATTATCAATCGAGGTAATAGAGAAAAAATTTAAACCTTCTAAACCAATAGGTGATGCAGCTCAAAATGCTTTTGGCGAAATAGTGGAATTTGAAGATAAGGGAAAAATGCTACGACTTATCTGTTCTGCTGGAAGACAGGATTTATTAATTGATGGATTAAAACCTATAGATAATAAAATTGAAATTTTAGGGGCTAGTTCTGATCATCTGGAATTAGAATTAAAAAATGGTTTTGAAAAGTATAATATTGGTTCATTTATAGATTTTAATTTGTCATACGGAGCACTTTTAGCTGCTTCAACATCAAATTATGTCGAAGTTAAGTTTATTTAATATTGTTTTTTCTATATTCTAATTTTCTTTCTAATTTTTTTTATAATTTAAACATTTCTGTTTATTTTATTTTGTACAATCTGAAATAATTTTATTTAATATTGGATAAATTATATCTATTGATGGTCTTTAATATTTTATCATTATAATTGAAGTTAACATAATGTATCTTATGGGAAGTTATATAAAATACAAGTAATCTGGTTCAAAAACAAATGTGATCAAATAACAAATGTAATCATATACAAATATGTTGTCAAAAATAAAAACTATTAAAGAATATTTTTATATAAAAATTAAAAATGTTATCTGTAAAAAACGATATTAAAAATTATTGAAAATAAAGAAACTGATTTATTTATTGATGATATCTTTATTGAAGATAGAAATGATTTGAAAATTCATTGATAAATTTTTCGATTGCCAGGATGTATTCTTTAGATAGAGGAATTTTTTTCCATTTATATTTAATATCAAAATTATATAGATTATGATCCATACTATATGCCAATGATTCAGTTTTCCTATATTCAGAATTATCTCCAATAGAAAAAAAGGCTTTAGATAATAACCAATAGGAGATTGATTCTTTATATTGAAAAGATTTTGAAAATAAAAAATAATTAATGCATTTATCATATATTCCAGAGAAAAAGTAATAATACCCTATCCTAAAATATGCTTTAGCATAAATTGTTTTTTGATTAGGCAAGATTGGAATCAATCTATAATATGACTGATTCAGATATTCAGAATATTTATCATTCTGGATCAAAGACAATAAAGATGATAAAAAATCACTATATTTTTTTTGAAAAAAATATATTTCAGAAATTTCATCATAAACAAGAACTATCATTTCTTTTATTTGAAATTGATTTTTATATTCCAGAGACTTATTAAAATAAAATAATGCTATCTGATAGATATTTTGAATTTTATAGATCTTTCCAAGATAGTAATAGACTTCGGGATAGTCGGGTTTTAACTGAAGAGCTTTTTGATAATATTCGATCGCTTTAGCATAATCCTGTAAATAATAATACTTATCACCTAAAATTTTATATTCCCAATATTCCTGATAGGACAAAAATAATAATGAAAAAACAAATAATAATAAAAAAGACAAAATAGAATAAATTTTATTCTTTATCATAAATAATACTTAAATATATAAACATTTTGTATTAAATTTACTTTTATTTTTATATCATTAAATAATATCACCCATAATAATTTCATTTTTATTAATATCAAATCTATAAAATTCATTTATAAAATAACAGATATTATTTAATTGAGAATTCTTTTCATTTGAATTATAACTTGTTTTACCATTTATAGCATCTTGTAAAATTTTTTCAGTTCTTTCTTTTGGTAATACAAAATTTCTTACTATTTTCAAGTATTTTCCTGCTATAATTAAATCTGGATTATCTAAAGCATTCAGAACATATAATGTATGAGCTGAAGTATTAAATTTCATAGCTATTTTCCATAAAGTATCACCCCAGACTATTTTATATGTTCCAATATCCTTTCCATCAAATTCTTTTAATAGTAATGAATGATATGTCTTAATATTTTTTGATGTGATTATTTTTCCATCTATACCTACTTTCTTTTCTGAAGCTGTAATTTGAGGTGTTTGGGTAATTGTTTCCTGCTTTATTGTAGTATCTGGTTTTTCTACTGGTTTTTGCTCGACTACTTGAGTTAATTCAGTCGTTTTTTCCTGTAATGTCTGAGTTGTTTCTAAAGTTTTAGTTTCTCCATTAGTTTTACCTAAATCATAATATGCAAAGTCGACTTTTTTGTCTGTTTTTCTAACATCCATAGAGGTAATTGTAAATTTATTGCTTATGAGAACAGAGAATAGAAGTAATAAAATAAGAAAAAAGATAAGAATAATTGTAAGTAAAGTTTGTTTTTTTTGTTTTGAAGATTCTTCTAAGAATTGTTGTTTTGATTCAGGGACCTTTGTTTTTGTTGTATAAGTAGACATAGTAAACTCCTTTTATCAATATTTCCTATAATTAGAAATCGTTATGTTTTGCAATAGTATAATTAAAGAATGGTTAACAATAATTGTAGTTGTTTAGATAAATCTAACTTTTTAATTAATAATTTAGATATGTATGAAATATAATACACTAATTGTACTTAGCCCCAAAGATTATTATACTTTTTTATACACGCTAACTTAAAATTAAAGATAAAAAACAGATATTACTATAAATTAATTGTTATAAAATTTTATAATGTTAGTATAAAAAATACACACAATAAAAATAAAAGATATATTAAAAGTAATTTAAATTAATAGTTATAAAAAATAATAACTTTAATAATAGAAAAGTTATACAAAAATATAACCGACTTGAATTCTAAATATAAATTTTATGATTATGAATTTAAGTAATGAAAAATAATGAGAAATAATAACAAGGAATGAGAAATATAATGATAATGAACTAAACTAAAGAAAGAACTTAATAATTTGAATTGATAATGGCAAAAAGAAAATAAAAAAATAAAGAACTTACTATTATATTAAAATAATGAAAAAAAATAACTGAAAGATTGAAAGTATTATAATAAATCAAATTTTATTTTAATAGAAAATAATTAATTTTAATTATCAATATAATATCGCTTTACCCTCTTACTTATCCAGCAGGTGACTTCATATGGAATTGTAGATAATTCTTCAGCTACTGTGCTTACGGTGATTTTATCAAAATCGAAAAAGACAACTTCGGTTCCTATATCATAAAAATCATCTTCAAGATATATCATTGTTTGATCCATACAAACTCTACCCGCTATTTTATAGGTTTTATTATCAATAATTACATCATGTCTATTAGAAAGTTGACGATTTAATCCATCTGCATATCCAATTGGAACAGTTGCTATATAACAATCTTTTGGAGCAATAAAAGTACCACCATATGAAATAGGTGTTCCTTTTTTTACCTTTTTAATAAAAGCAATCTCAGTTCTTAATTTCATTGAAGGATAAATCTTGATGGATTCTGAAGTTTCTTTGGATGGATAATAGCCATATGTCATAACACCTGGTCTTACCATATCAAAATAACTTGATGGTAAATCTAAAATAGCCCCTGAATTTGCCATATGAAATAAAGGGATATTTATATTTAAATTTTCAACATCCTTTTTAAGTTTTTTAAATATTTCAATCTGATTTAATGAAAAGCTTTTATCTTTTTCATCGGACTTTGGAAAATGAGTAAAAACACCTTCTAAAATAATATTTTCTGACTTATAAGCATTTTTTATAATTTCAATAGATTCAGAAGCAGTCGCTCCAATTCTACCCATTCCAGTATCAACTTTAATATGAATTTTAGCTTTTTTATTAAGCTTTTGGCTGATATTTATTGTATCTTCCAATGTTTTTAATGATACTATGGTTAAGGTAAGATTATTTTCAATTGCCTTTTGAAGTTGATCTTTAAATGTAACTCCAAATAAAAGAATTGGAAGATTTATCCCATTTTCTCTAAGTTCTATCCCTTCTTCAACAGTTGCAACCCCTAAATATTCAGCTAATTTTTCATTTTCGATCATTTTAGATATTGCAACAGCACCATGTCCATAAGCATCTGCTTTTACAGCAGGGCAAATTTTTACCTTATCACCTACCTTTTCTCTTATTCCTTTCAGGTTTTTTCTTATATTATTTAAGTTTATTATAGCTGCCGACTTTCTTTCATTTTCAAAAGAAATTTTATTTTTTGCTTGCACTAAAAACTCCTTAATATAGTATTTCTATATTTGATATCTTTTCTCTTAATAGACTTGATAGATCTTTTATTGTATTTTCATCTGTAACTAAAGATATTAAAGCATAATTTAATTTTTTTTCTTCAAAATAAGATATATTAAGTATTTTAATTTTTTCATCATTGATTCTATTTTTCAAAATTTCATGAATCAGATGTTCTTTTTCTATTAATATTTTTATTTTTACCTCTTTTAGCTTTAAGTAAGGTTTGAGATTCGCATTTTTAATTCCATTTAATAGAACTTCGGAGTATGCCTTCTGAAGACCTGATGTCCCTAGTTTAATTCCTCCAAAGTATCTGACAACTAATACTCCAACCTGAACAATAGATTTTTGCTTAAGAATATATAAAACTGGCCAACCCGCTGTTTTTGCTGGTTCTCTATCATCGGAAAAATGTTCTTTAATTATATTAGATTCACTAATTATTCTATATGCAGGAATGATATGAGTCGCGTCATGATATTTTTTTTTAATTAATTTATATTTTTCTTGAAATTCTTCTATGCTGGAACATGGAAATATAAAAGAGATAAATTTGGATTTTTGGACAATAAGTTCATAACTATATTCTTTATCAATAGTTAAATAATCCATATCTCTTCAGTAGCTTTAATTAATCTATTTAAAATTGCAAATTCAATACCACTACTTTTTATAAAAGGTTTAATAATAATATATTTCAAATTTTTTTTATCTGCTTCTCTAAATATAGAATATATATTTTTTGCTAAATCATATGGATTTTCAAAATTAATTTTCTCTGTTTTATTTTTTTGATTATTTGAATAAGCATTCTCATTTATAAGAGCTGATAGTTCAGTATTTTTAAAAATATTATTAATTAATTCAAATGAATTGATAAATAAAAAATTTTCTTTTAAAATAAAAGAAATATTTATATCACTTAATCTTTTAATTTTATTGTAAAAAAGATTTTTTAATCCAAAAAGATTATCTAAAAAATCAAGTTCACATTCTTTTATGATGATTATGACTTTAGCCTCAGGTTTATAATGTGTGTACTTCATTCCAGGAGATTTAGGAGAGTTTTGAAAATTTAATTTTTGAGTATATTCTATATCATTAAAATCTTCTATTAAATCCTCTTTAGTAATAAAACCTGGTCTTAATATATAAGGCTTTTCAGAAGTTAAGTCAACAACAGTTGATTCAATACCATAAACTGAATTTCCGCCATCTATAATATATTTAATTCTTCCTTCAAAATCATTCTTTACATCCTCCGCTTTAGTGCAGGATGGTTTTCCAGAAATGTTTGCAGAAGGAGCAGCTATAGGAAGACCTGATCCTTTTATCAGAATGTTTGCAATTTTATGATCGGGAAATCTAATAGCGACAGTTGGCAATTTACCCCTTGTAATTTCCGGAATAATTTTAGTATTTGCTGGTAGAATTAATGAAATTGGTCCTGGCAAATATTTAATAGCTTTTTCTATTCTATCCCTAATTATATTCTTACTTATTTTAGTTATCTTTTCATCAATTTTATCTAAATCTATTAATTCATTTATATCATTTATAGATCCTATATGAACAATTAATGGATTGTCTTTTGGTCTTCCTTTTATTATAAATATTTTTTCTACAGCATCTTTATTTAATGCATTTGCTCCAAGTCCATAAACAGTTTCTGTAGGAAATGCAACGACATTTGAATTTTTAATATCATCTATTGCAGGTTTTAAAATATCTTCTATTTCTTTATCAGAAAGTAAGGCAAATTCTTTCAAGTCTATTATTTTAGTAATCATTCTTTTTTTTACCTATTCTCTTTAATGTAATTTTTAATGTAAATTTTTTTATGTATTTTTAATTTTTTTATTTAATTTTTGATGCAACTTTGCTAAAAATTTTTTATATTTTTATATTTAATTTTTTACTGTATTTTTTATATTTTCTTTAATGTAATTTTTTTAATTTTTTTTTTATATTTTATTCTTTTTATATCTTTTATGTTTTATCAATTTTTTATTATCATGCTATTATTAATATTATTATTCAAAACCAAGTTGCATAAAAAATCATATTTTAACAAAGTTTTGAGTTGTTATAAAAATATATAACTTTATTTAAATTATCTGTATAAAAAAATGTAACAAATTTCTCATATATTGCTATTGCCTTATCTGAAAAATAAGAATTATACGAAGGATATCTTTCTCTTAAATCCAAAAATCTTTCTTGAATTGATACTATTTTTTCATGCATAACATGTTTATCTGCAACATTAATTATAAATGGAATTAAAGGAAGTGTATTTTCTAGTGCAGAATTAATAAGATGCAATTTACAACTTATTGCTTCAACTATAAAATTTTCTTTTACCAAAATATCATAGCCTATTTCAGAATGCGATTTACTAGATTTATTTTTTATTTCATGAGTTTTTCCTATATCATGAAGTAAAGCGCTACTTAAAATTAATTCTAAAATATCAATAAGATTTTTTCTTTTTTTATATTGAATAACTATATTATAATACTTATTATCAGGCTTTAGATTTAATAATAAATATAAAGATATTATTGCAACTATTTTACTATGATTTCGTATATTGAAAAGCATTTCATACTTATCCCATAAGTATGATACTTCTTCTATTTTTTTATAAAAAATTTCTTTAAATAAATTTATATCTTTATTATATTCGAAGAGTATATCAATTAAATCATCTATTTTATTAATGATGTTCCCCATTTTACTTTCATTTATTTTAATAGAGAGGTTATCCATGGTATTCCAATAAATGTTCCTATTGAAGCACCAATAGATGTGCCAAAAAAAACTACAAGAGCATGCAAAATCCTGTTTTTAAAATAACCTTTAAACTTCGAAATATCTTCCATCAGGTTTTCAAAATCAGATACTCTTGGTTTTCTGAATGTTGCTTCTATAATTGCAAGAAACATCCCTGCTCCAATAGTTGGGTTTAATGTTGTAATAGGTGCGACAACCCAACTTGCAATTATTGTAAGTGGATGTGAAAGGACAAGTATAGATGAAATAAAACAACTTGCCCCTGAAATAATGATCCAATATTTTAGCATCGATAGTCCGACTTTAGGTCCTTTTATAAAAAATCCTACACCAAGAAGGGCAACTATAATTAGGGTAATGATCCAGCCAATTATATTGGTTTTATTCTTTTTTACTGGAATATTTTCAATGTTACTATCATATTCAAAACCTGATTCTATTTTCTTTGCAATTCCTTCAAGATGACCTTTACCAACAACTGCTAATATTACATTACCATCTGAACTTAATATTTTATTTGCTATATATTCATCTCTTTCATCAATAAACACTTTTTTAACATCTGGAAGTTCTTTCGCAAATTCATTCATCATCGTGGTGAGTAAATCACCATCTTTTAAAATATTTTGAACATCATCTTCACTTAATTTTTCTTTAGTAAAAATAGATTCTAAAAGAACTTCTAAAATTTTAATCTTATCTTTAAATTTTGATAATGCCCATGCTCTTTTTAAGGTGACATTTACGTCTCTATCTGCAAGAATCAGGTCTATATTATTTTCTTTAGCTAAATTTACTGCCTCTATCATTTCAGCACCAGGAGCACTGCCAAGATCAAGACCAATTCTTTTTTGAAAAGAAGATAATATCATTGTCGCAAGAAGTAAAAAACCTTTTCCTTCTTTTATAACTTTAATAATATCAAGATTTTCCCATCTATTTTTATCTTGAAGAGAAGAATATCTTGATTCACAAAGTTCCACAGCTATTTTATCTGGTTTATATTGATTGATTGCTTCTTTTACATTTTCTACACTTTCTTTTATAACATGAGCTGTTCCAACAAGAATTATTTTTTTACCTTTTGTTTCTATAACCTTTAATGTGCTACTATCCATTTTTATATCCTTATTTTTCTTTGATTA
>ERZ795050.3006-NODE-3006-length-17388-cov-5.591300_pt1 | contig 17388 bp, 15 predicted proteins | sample MGYA00375134_ERZ795050 | MGnify/ENA primary metagenome ERZ795050 (study PRJEB30179, sample SAMN05720221) | activated sludge metagenome | isolation source: Anaerobic digester | place: Japan | collected 2015-05-26 ... | reverse complement strand
AACGGATCGGGATGTGACCATGGGCAAAGAAAATCGGTCGGATGATCCATTGCTTCAGACTCTTCTTGAGGCGGGCGATTTCGGGATTCTGGCGCTGGACGACCGGGGTCGGATTCTGGTCTGGAATTCCTGGCTGGCGCAACGCACGGCTCTTCGAAAGGAACAGGTTCTGGGGAAAACGCTTTCGGAAGCCCTGCCCGGCATATCCCCGGCGATCCCCGACATTTGCCGGGAAGTCCTCGCGTCCGGACAACCGCGCGTTCTTTCTCCCGCGCTCCATAAGGTTTTGATTCCCTTTCAAAAGCCGTCGCGGCAGACCGGAAGGATCCATCCCGTCTACGACCGGCAGAACAGGGCTTCCGGGGTTGTGATAATCATCAACGATCTGTCTCCGATTTTGGAATACGAGCAGTTGGCCGTCGACGAAGCCGCCACGGAGCGCAAAGAGCGGGAAAAAAGGTTCAAGGCGGTCTTCGAATCCGCCAATGTGGGAAAATCGATCACGGAACTGGACGGGACAATCAACGTCAATCGGGCGTTCTGCAACATGCTGGGGTATGAACCGGAAGAATTGAACCGGAAAACCTGGCAGGAGCTGACGCCGCCGGATGATGTTACGTTTGTGGAGAAAAAACTGCTCCCCCTGATAAACGGCGCAAGCGATTCGGTGCGTTTCACCAAACGATATATCCACAAAAACGGCTCCCACGTCTGGGCGGACGTCAGCGTGGCCATCCTTCGGGACGATCAGGGAAAGCCGCTCCATTTCGTCACGACCGTCGTGGACATTTCCGAGAGAAGGAAGGCGGAGGAGGCGCTCAGGGAGAGTGAAGAAAAATTCCGCACGCTCGCGGATTCGACGCCTACGGCGGTGATGCTTTACCAGGACAACCGCTGGGTTTACGCCAACCGGGCCGCCGAACAAATCTGCGGCTATTCCGCGGAAGAGCTGCTCACCATGAATTTTTGGGATTTCGTTCATCCCGATTTCAAGCCGCTGATTGAGGAGCGCGGCCGCAGGCGTCAACAGGGCGAACCAGCGGAAAGTCGCTATGAATTCAAGATCATCTCCAAGGACGGCCGGGAGAAATGGGTGGATTTGTCCGGCGCCTCCACCATGCTGAGCGGCAGGCCCGCGGGCATTATTTCCGTCCTGGACGTCACCGACCGCAAACAGGCGGAGGCGGCGTTGCGATCCAGTGAAGAAAACTTTCGCCGGTCGATGGATGAATCCCCGCTGGGGATTCGCATTGTCTCCTCCGGAGGAACCACTTTGTACGCCAATCGGACGCTCCTGGATTTTTACGGCTACGATTCCGTTGCGGAACTGAACGCCGTTTCCACGCGGGAGCGCTATACGGATCGGAGTTATGCCGAATTTCTGATCCGGCGGGAAAAGCGAAAAAGAAACGAGGCGGATGACGGGGAATATGAAATCGAGATCGTCCGGAAGAACGGCGACATCCGCTGCCTTCAGGTCTTCCGCAAGGAAATTCTTTGGGATGGCCGGAAACAATATCAGGTTTTATACCATGACATCACCGAGCAGAAAAAGATCCGGGAAGCGCTGAAGATCAGCGAGGAACGGTACCGGGCGTTTGTCAAACAGAGCTCCGAAGCCATCTGTCTGTTCGAAATCGAACACGAACCGGTCGACACGGCCTTGCCGGTGGAGTCTCAGGTGAATCTGCTTTACGCGCACGCCGTCATTCGGGAATGCAATCGGGTCTTTGCGACCAGCCACGGCTATCCGGATCCGGAAGCCATGATCGGTTTCCGCATCGGCCAGATATTCCCCCGCCTGGCCCGGGAGAACGTGGATTACCTCCGGACCTTCGTCTTGAACGGACACCATGTCTCCGGTGTGGAAACCAAAGAACTGAGCCTGGACGGGTCGGTGAAATATTTCCTGAACAGTCTGATCGGTCACATCGAGGGCGGAAAGCTGCTTCGGGTATGGGGCGCCAAACAGGACATCTCCCGGATCAAAAAGGCGGAGGAAGAAATCCGGACGCTGAACGCCGAACTGGAACGGCGGGTTCAGGAGCGCACCGCCCAACTGGAGATCGCCAACCGGGAGCTGGAATCCTTTGCCTACTCCGTCTCCCACGATCTGCGGGCGCCGCTCCGGGCCATTGACGGCTATACGCAGATTTTGATCGAAGATTACCAATCCAAGCTGGATGAGGAGGGGAAGCGTGTCTGCTCCGTCATCAGCAAAAACGCCCGCAACATGGGGCAGCTGATCGATGATCTGCTGTCTTTTTCCCGGTTCGGCCGGGTGGCGATGCAGAGCCTGCCGGTCGACATGGCGACGCTGGCCAAAGCCTGTTATTCGGAACTGACGACTCCTGAACAGCGTCAGCGGATTGATTTTCAGATCGGCGCGCTGCCCAGGGCTCTGGGAGACCCCGGACTGATCCGGCAGGTGTGGATCAATCTGATCGGAAATGCCGTTAAATTCTCCGGGAAGAAGGAAAGATCCGTCATCGAGGTGGGATTTGTCCCGCAAGGCGGCGGGCGGGCTACCCCTGCAAATCCTCCCTGCGCACCCCAGCCTCCCGGCTCCGGACTTTTACCGGCCGAGGCCGAATGCATCTACTTCATCCGGGACAACGGAATCGGGTACGACTCGGCCTATGCGGACAAACTTTTCGGTGTGTTTCAGCGTCTCCACAGCGAAAGGGACTTTGAAGGGACGGGCGTGGGTCTGGCCATTGTTCAACGCATCGTCCAAAGACACGGGGGCCGGGTCTGGGCCGAATCGGAACCCGGCAAAGGGGCAACTTTTTACTTTACCTTGTTGAAAGGATAAAATGTATTCCCATGAAGGATCCGAGTGTTGTGGACATTCTGTTGGTGGAGGATAATCCGCAGGATGCGGAACTGATGATTCGGGCGATCCGGAAACGCAATCTGATGAATCCGATCTATGTCGTGGAAGACGGCGCGGAGGCGCTGGACTTCATCTTCTGCCGCGGTTCCTATGCGGGTCGGGATTTCTCCAAGCCTCCGAAGGTTGTGCTGCTGGACCTCAAGCTGCCGAAGGTGGGCGGCATCGAGGTTCTCCGCGCGGCGAAAGCGGATCAGCGGACCCGCCATATTCCGATCGTGGTCGTAACCTCCTCGCGGGAGGACCCGGATATCAGGACGGCCTATACGCTGGGCGCGAACAGCTATGTGGTCAAGCCTGTGGATTTCAGTGCCTTCATGGATGCCATGAGCAACCTTGGGCTTTACTGGCTTTTGGTGAACCAGCCGCCGAGGTAGGCAAAGGGGCGGCGGACAAGATAGAGGGCGGGTCTTCAGATCCGCCCTTTTCCATGAAGCACGACGGAAGATCGGCCTCCCCGCGACGGAATCCGGGGAAATCGCCGGATGTGCGGTTTATCGCGGCGGGTGTTCCGCGTAAAACTGATAATGGTTTTTTCCTTTCGCTTTGGCGGCATACATGGCCTGATCGGCCCGGGTCAGGAGCGTTTGTCCGTCCTGGCCGTCGTTCGGGTATAGACTGATGCCGATGCTTGCCGTGATGTGCTGTTCCAGTCCATGGATGATGAAGGGTTGAGCTATGCCGTCATTGATTTTGCGGGCCACGGTGGCGACGCTGGCCGAGTCGGTCACCTCTTCCATCAAGAGGACGAACTCGTCTCCTCCCATGCGTGCGGCAACATCGGCCGCCCGCAAATTATTTTTCAATCGCGCGGCGATTTCCTTAAGCAGCCGGTCGCCCGCTTCGTGTCCCATCCTGTCGTTGATTTCTTTGAATCCGTCGAGGTCGATGAACAGGACGGCGAATTGCTTTTGATACCGTTTTGCGGTCTGGACGGCCTGGTGGAGCAGATGGCCGAACATCATCCGGTTGGGTAATTCCGTCAGGAAATCATGCGTGGCCAGGTATTGGATTTTTTCTTCGGTCAGCCTGCGTTCCGTGACGTCTCGTCCGATGCCCCGAAAGCCGATGATGACCCCTTCCCGGTTGCGCATCGGAAAAGCTGAGTTTTCGACGAATCGTATCGTTCCGTCCCGGTGATGAATCCTGTAGGCGATGTTCCTTTTGGGGTCGCCGGTTTTGTAAATTTGGTCAAACGCTTTATAGATATAGTCGATATCTTCTTTCACGACATTGATCCGGAAGCTGGCGCCCGTCAGTTCGTCTCTGGAGTATCCCAACTGCCGGCACATCGTATCATTCACAAAGGTGAAATGACCCGCCAGATCGACTTCATAGTAGGAATCCGCCATCTCTTCGAGGATGGTCCGGTATCTTTCCTCGGATTGAAGGATCGATTCTTCCATTTGCTTGCGCTCGGTGATGTCGGTGTTGAAGCCATGCCAGGTGATGCTGCCGTCAGGCATTTTCTCCGGTGTGGAAATGCCTGAAATCCACCGGACGGACCGGCCGGGAATTTGCACACGGTATTCACAGGACCAGACGGTCAGGCTTTCGGCGGAGCGTTCGATGGTGTCGATGACGTGACCGAGATCTTCCGGCAGGATGACGTCGGCGATCGCAGAGAAATCCTCGCGGACGTCTTCCGGCGAGCATCCGAAAATGTCCCGGATTGCTTCCGTGGAAAACGGCACGCAGTAGGTCCCGTCGGCCCTTCTCGTAAACTGATAGATCATCCCGGGTACCCAGGTGAAAAGCTTCTTGAATCGGATTTCGCGCTCCTTCAGCGCATCCTCCGCCCGTTTTTGTTCGGTGACGTCGGTGAAAAACCCCACAGTGCATGCCACGCCGTTTAACGTCAGGGTCGCATTGCTGATGTCGGCGTAAAAAACGGAGCCGTCCCGCCGCCGGCAAGGGACATGGAAGACCCGGTCCTTTTCGCATCCGGCCAGCGCAGCGAACTCCGTCAGGACGAATTCCAGCGCCTCTTGCGGGTGAATGTCCTGCACGCTTAATTGCAGCAACTCCTTTTCCTCGTATCCCAGCATCCGGCAGATGGCCGGATTGGCGAACAGGAACCGCCTGGTCCGCGAGTCCACGGCGAGGATTCCCTCCGCCGCGTTGGAAAACATCATTTTGTATTGGGATGCGGCCTGGCGCAACAAGTCCTTCTCTTCGCGCGGTTCTTGAAATGCTTTGGATGAGTCATGCATCGGATGCCCCTGCCTCAATGAGCGATGCCGAATGAAAAACCCGTTCACCCTTGATTTTTTACATCAACCATTTTCAAGGTCCGGCCGTACACTTTCCGGCCAAAGGCCACGGTCAGTTCCTGAATGACCGAAATATCCTTTTGCGTAAAGATCGGCTTGGCGTCTGTGTTTTCGGCTGTGATCGAAAATCCGTTTGCGGCGTTGCATCCATGAATTCTGTAGGATTTGGCATAACTGCGTTCGGGTTTATCGTCGTAATCCCGTGAAGTCGTATCGATCAGGCCGTCAATCGATGAAACCTTTGGGGCATAGCCTTTAGTCTTTAACAGGGACGTCAATTCCCTGAGCAGATCGGATACTTTTTCGTAGGGTTTGATTTTTTCAAAAATGAACCAGATGGTGATTCTTTTATGTTCCGAGAGGGGAGGGATGTCCGGATCAGAAAATATTTCACTGAAGCTGCCGCCTCCTCCTGTTCCTTCGGCGAAATCGCCATAGAAACGAAGTCCGAACGCATCCACATTATCGCCGCTCATTCCGAATTTGATTTTGAATACTCTCATATATATAAATGCCTTTCCTCTTCGTTTTCTGCATTCAACTGCGTTTTCTTAACTTTGTCAACAATCCGTAGGGAATCCGTAGGGGAATCCGTAGGGGTCAAATCTTTATTCTTGACATTTCAGGAGGCCTTCATTACAAATTTCCCATGAGCCGCCCTCTGAGAATACAATATCCGGATGCTTTTTATCACGTCACCTGCCGCGGGAATGAACGGAGAGAGATCTTTCGCGATTCCGACGACCGGCAAGAGTTCTTTCGTTTGTTGAGCCGCTCCTTACATATCTTTGAAGTCAAGCTTCTGGCCTACGCGATGATGCCCAACCATTTTCATTTGCTGGTCGTCACCCCGAAAGGCAACCTTTCCGAATTCATGCGTCATTTCAACATCAGCTATACCGGTTATTTTAACCGGAAACATCGCCGCACCGGACATCTTTATCAGGGAAGATACAAATCTTTTATCATAGATAAGGACAATTATCTTCTGGAAGTTTCCCGATATATCCATTTAAATCCGTTGAGGATGAAGTCTCATGTGCCGATCGAGGAAAGGTTACGGGATTTGATGAACCATGATTCGACCAGCTTGTCGGGATATCTTGATCCGCGGCACCAAAAAAATTTTGTTCAGTATAAAATCATTCTGGATTATTTTGGCGGCGAAAACAATGAAGCCAGGAATCAATATCAAGAATTCGTCAAGGAAGGAGTGGAAAGGGACCTGTCCAGTCCGCTGGAGAAGGGAAAAGGGACCGGTGTTGTCGGCAGCGAAGATTTTATCGAACACATCAGGAAGGCATTTCATGGGGAGCGGGGATGTCAACATTCTTCCCGCGAGCAGCCCGCGTTGAGAGAGCTGGGAAAACAGATGAAGCCTGAAGATGTGATTGATCGATACGCAAGGCTGGTGAAAATCAGCAGAGAGGATTTGACCAGAAAAGGGAAGCAATCGCAGCAGCGGGCAATCCTCATGGAAATGTTATACCGGATTTGTAATATTACACAGCCGGAAATAGGTACACTCTTGGGAGGAGTAGATTACAGTGCGGTAAGCCAAGCGCGAAAACGGCTGCAACTCAAGATTGAAAACAGCCCTGAATTAGGGGAAGAATTGATCAAGATTCAAAATGAATTGGTAAAATGTCAAGAATAAAGATTTGACCCCTATCTTACTCCCCTATCTTACTTCAAGAACATAGCGCACTTTCAGATCCAGGTCCGGTCGCAGGGAGTTATAGACGGAACAATATTTATTTTTGGACAAGGCAATGGCGCGCTCCACTTTGGCGGAATCCAGGTTTTTCCCGGCGATATGCAAGACCATCTCCACCGTCTTGTAATACTGTGGCGGGGTCGGATTTCTCTCCCCTTCAATCTCCATCCGAAAACTCGCCAGTTGAATCCGCATCTTGGTCAGGATCGTCACCACATCGATCGCCATGCAACCGGCCAGACTCAGCAGAAGGGACTCTGTGGGTTTGCATCCCCACTGTGCCTGGGCATCGAATTCAATCTCATATCCCTGCGGTGTGGCACCGGTGAAAACTAGATCCCGTTCCCAAGTCAGGGTCGTCTTCACGACCGGATTGATTCCGTGCTTATACCCCTCCAGGGACTCGTTCAGGTTGTCCTTGACCTCGTCTGCCATCGTCTTTTCTCCTTTATCTTCAAACGTCCATCGCTTGCCGACGTGTTCCGAAGACTTACGGCCATTGCCGATTCGCCTTATCCCGCATCGTCAACGGGCAGGGTGATGTATTCTCCGTTCAGGCAAACGGGAATCAGTCCGCCGGATTTGCCCACGGTCGCATCGACAGGGCGGATGGCGTGGGGCGTGCCTTTTGGAATGTAAACGGCGGCGGGGGTGTCGACCCGGTAAGTTTCATTCCCCATCATGACCTCAAAGGTGATGGCCTTCTCTTCGCCGATCATCAAATACATTTCATCAAAGGCGTGCTTGTGCGGCGTCGCGCGGTCCGTCCCGATGGCCATATCCTTCAGCTCCTGGGTAATTTCCTTGATGAACAGGTAAAGGGCCCAGGCCTTGGCTTCGGGGACCAGCTCCTTGCCCATGAGAACCGGATAGGGGATGGCCTGGCTAAAGTCATGATCCGGCAGCTCGTTGACCAGCATGGGCTTTCGTACGATGAAGCGTTCATACTGATTGCTCATGGTTCATTCTCCTCCTTTGCGCAAAGCTCGGATTATCGATAACGTCCTTCCAAAGGATGATTTCTGGAAGGTTTCAACATGGGAAGTTCGACAAGAGAGGTTTAATCGTATCTATAAGTAATGATGAATTATTTCTGGCGTCCCCATGGGGAGTCGAACCCCAGTTACAGGCGTGAAAGGCCCGTGTCCTAGGCCTCTAGACGATGGGGACGCTGTAAGCCTAGCGTTTAAGTAAGTTGCGCCTTATATATTTTTCATTCCGGAAAGTCAAGCGCAGACTCCACTATTTTTAAAAAGGCTTGCATTCTAAAGAAAAGCGGTTAATGTTTCTTGAAAACAGCTCTACGGCAGCCGGGCAATGGAGAGGAATCGATGAATATCAAAGAGTTTCGCAAACCGGAAAACGGCGTTCACGAAATATTTCTTCGTCGCTGGTCTCCCCGGGCCATGTCCGGCGAAGAGCTGGATGAGGCAACGCTTCTGACCCTTTTTGAGGCGGCGCGCTGGGCGCCTTCCGCCAACAATAATCAGCCCTGGCGGTTTATTTACGCCCGCCGCAACACTCCACGCTGGGAGGTTTTCTTTCCGCTCCTTGCGGAAGGCAACCAGATCTGGGCCAAAAACGCCGCCGTGCTGATCGCCGTGATTTCCAAGACCACGTTTGACTCCGGCAGTCCCTCGCGGACGCACTCCTATGATGCGGGCGCCGCGTGGGTCAGCCTGGCCCTGCAGGGATCGCTGAAAAACCTGGTGGTTCACTGCATGCAGGGATTCGACTACGACAAAGCCAAGGAAGCCCTCCACGTGCCGGATGACTATGCCGTGGAGGCGATGATTGCCGTCGGCCGCCCCGGCAACAAAGAAGAGCTTCCCGAATATCTCCAGGCGCGGGAGTTTCCTTCACCGAGAAAAAGGCTGGACGAAATCGTGATGGAGGGGATTTTTCAAAAGTAGCCGGACAGAGAGGATGATCATGAAAAGAACAAAGGGTATCGTGCTCGTCGCATGGGTTTTGCTGGGGGTTTTCGTTTGCGCCGGAACCGCGTCCGCGGCCAATGAGACCGGAAGGGAAGGCCGGTTCATCGCTTATGACGACGGGACCGTTTTGGATACCGCGACCAATCTGATGTGGGCGGATAAGGACAACGGAGTCGATATTCAATGGGCCGCCGCCAAGACTTACTGTGAAAGCTTCACCGCGGGTGGATACAACGATTGGCGGATGCCGACCAAGAATGAATTGGCGGGATTGTATGACGGATCTCGTCGTGACGCCCGGGGGTATCATCTGGCCACTTCCCTGATCACGCTGAGCGGCTGCTGCCCGTGGACGTCGGATACCTGCATCTCCATGCTGCCGCAATATGAAATGGCCGGTTACTACGCCTTCCATTGGTCCTTCATCAGCGGACAGAGCATTTGTTCGCAACAGGGACTGGACCGCGATGTCCGGGTCCTTCCGGTGCGTTCCCGCCGCTAGCGCTTCAACACGGTCTCAGAAATCCACCACCGCTTTCAGGGGAAGCGGCGGATAGATTTGTCCGTGATTGGGGGGCATGGAATTATAGACCCAGTCGATATCCAGCGTTCCCAGCCGAATGCCCCGGCGGCGGGCGTATCCCTGAAAGACGCCCCGGACCAGGACATCTTCCATTTGCATGGTCAGCCCGAAAATCGCCATCGTCTTTCCCGCCTCCAGCCGATGGAGCTCATCGGCAAACGCGCCCGGATGAAACGCCAGACGGCTTTCGCCGCAGGCCTGGCATTGAATCACGGGAATGATGGAGGGAAATCCGTCGTCTCCGATGAACGATAAGAATTTGAGGGAATCCAGCCGATTGAACAGATTTTTTCCGAAGGGCGAAAGCGCCTTTGCGCTGCCGCTTTGGACGGCGCCGCCTTTGGCGATCGCGGTCAGAACGGCAGACACTGCGATCGCCGCCAGAGGCAGCGGCGCTCCTTGCGTTGTTTCCTTCAGGTCCAGGTAGTGGACTGTGTTGATTCCGAAATACGTGTTGTATCGGAACATCGGCTGCTGATTATAGACTTCGTATTCCGGGCCTTCTTTTTTCAAATGGGTCCACAGGGCTTTCCCCCGCCAGAGTTTCTTGTCCAGCGTCACAACGGCAAAACCGGTTTTCCGGGTCTGCTGCATGTAGTCTTTGCTCACGCCCTTGCAAAACTCGCCGATGGTGAGCTGTGTCGGCGTCGAAGCCATGACCGACGTCAACAGCGACAGGTGCGGCAGGCCGTCCGGCGTCACGGTTGCGATGACGCCGACTTTCTCCGAGGGCGCAAAGGCCTTCATATCCGATTCTGAAAAAAGGTTTTGGATGGTCATGAGCTTCTTCCTTTCCCTTGCCGTCAGCCGGCGCAGGCCGGGGTTCGTTTGTGCGGTTTCTTCGGCGGCTCTTTTGAATCTCCGCTTTTTTCCAGCTTCGTCGATCCGCTCCAGCAGACGTTCGTCCGCGGAGCCGCGCTTTTCGCGACGTCGGTCAGGTTTTCCATAACGGTTTTTTCCACGAGGGGGGTTTCGGCAAAGGACCATTTCAAGCCCAGCCGCTTATACTTGTCCCTGCATAAATTGTTGAAGGAACAAAGCTCCCAGCGATCCACCGCCCCTTCCAGATTCTCGTGGATAAACCGGCCGATGCCCGCGATGTTTTCGGGGGTGTCCGTCGCGTTCGGAATGACGGGCGTTCGAATCCACAGCGTCTTGGGATACGGATGGTCTTTTTTGAAGCGCGCCGCGAAGACGGCGTTTTCCAGAATCTTTGCGTTTCCCGCCCCGGTGAATCCTTTGTGTTTTTCCGGATCGATTTCCTTGAGATCATACAGGAGAACATCGACATACGGCAAAAGGGCGGCGAGGATTTTTTGCGGCACCTGACCGCAGGTATCCAGCGCCGTTGAAATGCCCATGGCTCTCAGCTCTTTCAGAAGGGGCAGGCAGAATTCGTGCTGCAGGGCCGCCTCTCCGCCGGACAGCGTCACGCCGCCGCCGGACTGTTCGAAGTAAACGCGATCCTTGACCAGCTCGCGGACGAGGTCGGGCACGTTCCACTTTTTTCCCAGAAGCTCCATGGCCGTCGTGGGGCATTTCTCCGTGCACAGGCCGCAGCCGGTGCAGCGCAAACGGTTGATGACGATGCCTTCGGGCGTCTTCTCCAGCGCTTTTTCCGGACAGGTTTCCACGCAGGCGCCGCAGCCGATGCAGACCGTGTGAAGCCACTGAATCTGAGGTTTGGGGCTGATGCTTTCGGGATTGTGGCACCACCCGCAGTGAAGCGGACATCCCTTGAAAAAAACGCTTGTGCGAATGCCGGGCCCGTCCTCCGTGGACATGCGGAGGATTTGCAGAACCAGCCCCTTTTTCCCATTGGCGGGTGTCATGGATGATCCGCCTTAAAATTGCTGATGACTGACCCGTTCAATGACCTCATTTTGCAGTTCCCTTCCCACGGTGGTGAAATAGGCGTTGTACCCGGTGATCCGCACCAGAAGATGCCGGTAGTTTTCGGGATGGTTCTGCGCGTCTTTCAACATGCCGGGGTCCAGCATGTTGATCTGCAGCGCGGTACCGCCGTTATGGGCATAGCCTTTCAGAAACGCCTTGAATTTATCCTTGTGCACCGGATCGCGAAGAATCGACGGATTGAACGTGATCGTATGGCTGGCGCCGTTCGGCAGCACGTTCAGATAGTCCAGCCAGTCGCCCCGGCCGTCTTTGACTTTGCCGCCCAGCACTTTCCCGACCGAATTGGCATTGGCGGTCGGACCGTGCGTATCCGCCCCGTTGGACGGACAGATGGCGTTGGAGAGAAACTGGCCTTTGGTGCGCCCGTCGGCGCTGGCCGCCATGATGTATCCGTCGCCCGCCCAGTAGTTCCAGCTCAGCATTCCCGGGCGAAACCGGCGTCGTGTGGATTGGGTCCGGTGCCGCCACGTTTCGTCGCACCAGAGGCGCATGACGCGCAACGCCAGTTCGTCCGCCTCATCGTCGTCCCGGCCGTACTTGGGAGCGCGGTTTTTGGCCATGGCCTGGAGCACTTCGTGCCCCTTCCAGTTGGCCCGAAGCGCTTCCGTCAATTGAGGCAGCGTGCAGACTTTTTTGTCGAAGACCAGATACTTGACGGCCAGAAGCGAATCCACCGTGGTCGCGTAGGTCACGGCTTCCAGTGTGGTGAAGCTGATGCGGGCGCCGCCCTGCGTAACGTCCAGGCCCTGCTCGGCGCAGCCCTCGACCATGCAGGAAAGATAGGGTGTGGGGAAAAAGCGGGCGCGGATGGATTCGGATGTTTCATACAGATCCACGCACTTTTGAATGATATAGCGCGTCTGGGCCGCGTAGGCTTCCCAGAATTCTTCCCAGGTTCGAATGGTCGCCGCGTTCGGCGTCCGGGGCCCGTCCTGCCGGATGGCTTCCGTTTTTCCGGTCATCGGGTCGTGGAAGGGCAGAAGATCCTTTCCGCTTGTCAGCGCCAGTTCGACGGCTTTGAGCAGATTGAGGTTGTTGTCCACCGTTCCGGAGCGGTCATTGCCGACCATGGTGTTCTCCAGGCATCCGACGGGCGCGTATTCGTGGACATTGCCCTCGTGGATCAGATGGGAAAGCCCCGCCTTTTTGGCCTCCAGCATCATGCCCGCCATGGAGCGTTCGTCGAAATTCAAGAGGAAAGGCGCGCCCTGGCTGGATTCGATCATGTCCACGATTTTGTCGTAGAGCGCTTCGGGACTGTTGCGATGCAGCCGCACGTTCGGTTTGGGCTCCAGGATGGGCGACATTTCATCAATCACTTCCAGGATCGCGTAGGTCAGGTCATTGGTCATGTCGCGGCCGTCGGCTCCGAGGCCGGAAAGCGTAATCAACTGGCCGAATCCCGCGGTGATGCCCTGGTTGCCGTTGCGGATCATGGCGTCGTAGGCCGTGTTGGCGTGGACCCAGAAGCATTTGAGAATTTCCTTGGCCCATTCCCTCGGCATGCCGTCGTGGAGCGATTTTTCATAATACGGGTAAAGATACTGGTCCACCCGCCCGAAGGAAACGCCCGCACCCGGGTAATTCTCGTCCGTCATGACCAGCATGTGATTGATCCAGAGCGCCTGCACGGCTTCCCAGAAATTCGTCGGGGGCTCCCACGGCACCCGGCTGAGATTGGCGGCCATGGCCCGAAGCTCGGCCGCCCGGCCCGCGTCCGGCTCCCTTTGCGCCAGATCTTCACACACAGCCCGGTATTTCGCGGCCAGATCGCGGGCCATGGTGGACGCGGTCATCATGGCGCGGAGCTGGGCGCCCTTTGATCCGGCCCGCTCGCCGTTGCCCTGCGCGTTGTACTGCGACAGCAATTCCGCGTGGATTCCCTTCCAGCCCATCTTCAGAAGCCGTTCGTGTCCGGGGATCAGGTGGCCGCTGGTGGCGCCGGCGTTTCCGTATCCGTGGTCATGGAACCATTTCATCTTTGCCCTTGCGCCGTTTTTTCCCTTGACCAGCTTCTGCCAGGCCCTGCTTTCCTCTTTAGTGAAGCACATGGACGTTTGAATGTTGAACCTGGCGCCGGCGAGCAAATCCCCCGGCAGGATTTCCTGCGGCACGTAGTTCACGATGGTTTCCTTCACAAACCAGGCCCGCCGCTCCACGAGCGTCCATGTCCAGAAATCCGGGTGCAGCGCCACGGGCCGCGCGGCCTGAAGATAGGAGGCGCCCAGCGTGTTGATGAGCGTGTAGGTTTCCGGCACAATGTAAAACGTCAGTTCGTTGTAAATCACGTCCCACGGGGTTCCGGTCGTCCAGCACGTGAATTCGTTGTTCCAGGGCCGCTCGGTTCCCCGGAAATAATAATCGCGCAGCCATTGAATGCGGCCGGACAATGATTTGGGCTCTTTCAAATGAACTTCGGTTGCCGCTGCGGTTTTCATGGTCACCTCCCGTTAAAAGGTTGCCGGGGCAGGTTTTCCTGCCGGATCGTTTCCCGAAGATGCTTCTCCCCGTGATTCAGGATGGCCTTCATCACCGAGGCTGCCTTTGTTTCGTTGCCGGACTCCACGGCGTTGACCATCTTTCCGTGATAACCAAGGACGGCGTCGGTTACCTTCGTGTTTCGGAAAAACTGGCCGGAAAGATTCGTATAAACCGACCGGAACGAATTCAGAAGAAGCGGATAAACCCGGTTGCCGGAAGCCAGGGCGATCAGCAGGTGGAATTCGAAATCGAGATCCGTCAGCGCCTGAACGCAGCGGCGGTCGGCGGTCGTTTCCTTTTCAAGAACGGCGCGCAGTTCCCGGAGGTGCTCCGGGGTCCGGTTGCGGGCCGCGAGTTTCGCAAAGGGCGGCTCCAGCATCATTCGGATCTGCAGCAGGCTCTCCAGGAGTTCCGGTTCCAGCTTTCCCTTCTGATACTGGATCAGCGAAGCCATCAGGGCGATGGAGCCTTCCTTGCGGTAATCGTTGACGGTGGCCCCGAAGCGCGGTCTGAGGCTGACCAGCCCGCGCGATGCCAGTTCGACCAGTCCTTCGTGCACGACCGGACGGCTTACGCCGAGCTGCAGGGCGAGCTCCCGTTCCGGCGGAAGTTTTTCTCCGATTTTGATCTTTCCGGAAAGAATCAGCTCTTCAAACCGGAGCACAAAGATCTCTTTGAGGCTGTCCGTACGGATGGGTTCAACAAGAGACTCCAGCATAACGACTCCTTGGTGGCCTTTCTGGCTGGTGGTATTACCAGCGTCAGCTTATGCCCCGCGGCCTGTTTTTGTCAAGCCGGATTTTCGCGCCGCCGCCATGACCGGGCTGCTTGATATATTTGGAAGAACAGGCTATATAAAAGCCGCTTTTCACACTACCTCATGGAAGGCTGGGCCATGACGCAGAAAGAACCCGAAAAATGGTTGAAGATTCAGATTTCAGCGCCCGCGGAACAGATCGACGCCCTCGGCAATTTTCTGGAAGAAACGGGGGCGCAGGGCGTTTATTCCGAATCGCTGATGCCGCCCGGCGCCGATGATTTTCCCGAGTCCGCCGGACTGGAAATCATCAATGCGTTCTTTCCCGCGGACGCACGCGCGGAAAAGCGGATGAAGGCGGTTCAAAAATATCTTAAAAGTCTAGAAGAAATCTTTCCGGAGGCCGCCGCGCCGGCGCTTTCTTCCGAAACCATCACCGACCCGGACTGGGGAGAGCAGTGGAAAAAGTATTTCAAGCCGATCCGCGTATGCAAAAACATCGTGGTCAAGCCGACCTGGGAAAGATACGCGCCGGACAGCCGCGACATTGTCGTGGAGATCGATCCGGGCATGGCGTTCGGGACCGGGCAGCACGCGTCCACGCGCATGTGCATGGAAGCGATTGAGGATATTATTCTGAAGGACCGTTCGATCAGCGAATGGAAAGTGCTCGATGCCGGATGCGGCACCGGCATTCTGGGCATTACCGCCGCCAAGATGGGCGCGCAGGATGTGATCTGCGTGGACAATGATCCCAGGGCCACGGAGATCGCGGCCCAGAATACGGTCATCAATGCGGTGGAAGACCGGGTCCAAATCCTGAACCAGGATGCGGCGCGCATCAGCCGTCCGCGCAATCTGATCATCGCCAATCTGACGGCCAAACTGCTGCTGAAGCTGCGCCCGCAGATCGTCCGGCTGCTCCTGCCCGGCGGGTACCTGGTGATTTCGGGAATCCTTGAAAACGACGTGGCCGCGATGGAGGAGCATTTCATCGTTGCGCCGCTGGTTCAGCACCGCCGGTTGACCGAGAAGGAATGGGTCTGCTGCGTGCTTCGCAAGGAAAACGGCGGACCGTCCTGATCGCCTCCGGGCGGCAAACCAATCTTTTTTACGGGAAAGTGCCTGACGTTGACGTTGCCCAGAATCTACAGTCCCGAAACGCTGCAAGACAAGGCCCGCACAGTGCTCGGTGCGGATCGGCTTCGGTATCTGAAGACGGTTCTGCGTTTGAAGCCGGGAGACGCCGTTCTGGTGTTTGACGGCTACGGCCATGAGTTTGAAGCTCGAATCGAAAATTTCACGTCGTCGGGCGTCGCAGTCCGTCTGGGCGCGCCCCTTCCGCCGGCGGAAAGGAAAATCCGCCTGACGCTGGCCCAGGGGATTCCCAAGGCGGGGAAAATGGACGGGATCGTCAAGACGGCCGCGGAACTGGGAACGGACGTCATCATCCCCGTGGCGGCGGCCCGTTCCGTCCGCAGGATCGAAGGGGAAAAATCGTCGGCGAAAGTTGCCCGCTGGCAAAAGATCGTCCAGGAGGCGGCGCGCTGCACGCGCAATTCATACGTTACCGTAGTGGAGCCGGTTTTTTCTTTTTCCGACATGCTGGCCCGTGCGGATTCCGGCGCCCGAAAACTGATTTTCTGGGAGGAAGAAGACCGGCAAACGATCCGGGACGTTTTGCACGATGACCGGTTTTCCGGTGCGACGCATTATTTTATTGTGGTCGGACCCGAAGGAGGGCTTACCCGGGAGGAAGTGGATCGGGCCAGGGAAAGCGGCTTTGTTTCCGTGAGCCTCGGCCGGCAGATTTTAAAGGTGGAAACAGCGGCGGCGGCGATTCTGTCGATCATCCAGTACGAGAAAGGCATCTTCAGCTCCGTCGCGGAAGGAGGCGGGAAATGACAACCTACGCATTCGCGGGTTTCTGGCGGCGTTTCATCGCATACATGATCGACGGATTCATCGTCAGCGTTGTGATCATCTTTCTGGGGGTTGTGGCGGGCGTGGCCTACATTGCGGGCGCAATGTCGGGTGACGGCAGCGCGATCGTCGCCCGGATGACGGACCCGGCCAAGCTGGCTTCACTGACCGCCTGGATCTGGGTTCTGACGTTTGCGGTCAATATCGCTTACTTTACCTATTTTCACGGTTCGACCGGGCGAACACCCGGGAAAAGGCTGCTTGGCCTGCAGGTGGTCTCCGTCACCGGCGAGTCGATTTCTTTCGGCACGGCGTTTTTGAGATCGGTCGGCTACCTCGTTTCCAGCCTGGTTTTTTGCCTGGGATACCTCTGGGTTGCCTTTGACCGGAGAAAGCAGGGCTGGCACGACAAGATCGCCGGGACGGTGGTGATTATCCGCGAACCGCAGGGAAGCGAAGCCGGGATTTCGATTCCCGATTCCTCATCCGGACCGCAAAGCCCCGCCGGATTCGGCTGCATTCCCGTCGGCGTTTCTCAACCGGAAGAAAAAAAGCCTGATGCGCCGCAGGCCCAGGGCATGGCGGGGGTGGACGGACAAAAAATGCCTTGACAAAGGGAATCAAGTTTTATAGACGTTTTCGGCATTTAAACAGGGTTTGCCTGTTATTCGGGTCGGTAGCTCAGTCGGTAGAGCATCGGACTGAAAATCCGAGTGTCGGCAGTTCAATTCTGCCCTGACCCACCAGTGAAATCAAGGGGTTGCGATCCTTCAAGCCGGTTCGTGGCCTCTTTTTTTTTGAGCACTGTGATAAAGGTAGTATCAATGATTTTTCGCGCTTTTGGATTCAGCAGCGATCCAATTCCTTTCGGATGGCCAGGCCGATCGTTTCCATCGCATAGGGTTTT
>ERZ795050.2996-NODE-2996-length-17439-cov-7.174528_pt1 | contig 17439 bp, 11 predicted proteins | sample MGYA00375134_ERZ795050 | MGnify/ENA primary metagenome ERZ795050 (study PRJEB30179, sample SAMN05720221) | activated sludge metagenome | isolation source: Anaerobic digester | place: Japan | collected 2015-05-26 ... | reverse complement strand
CCGCCCGGCATCTGAATCTCGCCCGCCTTGAGCGTCACCACCCCGATGTTCAGCCCAGTCAGAAACGCCATCACGCCCGGCAGCACGATCAGCGCGCCCGAGAGCATGTAAAGGCAGATCGCTACCGAGTTGAAGACGAAAATCACGAGAAACGCAGGGACCGCCCGAAACTGCGGACCAATCAGCCGTAGCACCAACCGCACCACGGCCAGCGGCAGGGCCATCAGCCAACGATGGTCCCGCTGAACCACCGGGCCGGCCGTGGCCAGACCCGCCACGAACAGCAGCGCGGCGACCACCCCGAGCCAGATGTGGTCGGCCAAGACGTCGAGCGACGACGCGAGCGAAGGCATGCCTTGCCCCGGGGATGCGGTGTCCGCCTGCTCCTGGCTTGATCGTAACACACGCCGGACCCCCAATCAAGGAGCGACTGCTTGATCGCGCGCGGTGCCGCGGGTATACTCCGGCCCCAGAATGCAGACTCCTCTCAGCCAACCCGTCACCGTGGTCAAGGGCGTCGGAACAGCCGTCGCCGAACGACTCGCGAAGCTCGGCATCGCCACCGTGCGCGATCTCCTGTGGCACTTCCCGCGCCTTCACCAGGACCGCACCCGTCTCACCCCCATCGCCCAGGTGAAGCTCGGCCAGCACGAGGCAGTCGCGGGCCGCGTGCGCGAGGTGCGCACCACCTGGTGGCGGGGCCGCGGCGGCGTCCTCACGGCCCTTATCGAGGACGCCTCGGGGCAGATCGCCGCGCTCTGGTTCGGCATGCCCTATCTTCAGAAGCAGCTCAAGCCAGGCACCGAACTCGTGCTCTGGGGCAAGGTCACTATGGGCAAGCGCCTCTCGCTCCTCTCGCCCGAGTTCGAGCTGCTGAGCGACGACGAGCCGCTTCACGCCCAGCGCCTCGTGCCCATCTACCCCGCCACGGCGGGGATCGGGCAGAAGCGCTTCCGCCGCCTGTTGCGCGCGGCCCTCGACGCCTTCCGCACCGAGGCTCCCGACATCTTTCCAGAGGCCTTCCGCCAGTCGCACCGTCTGCTCCCGATCGCCGACGCCCTCGAGCAAATCCACTTCCCAGAGCGGCCCGAGGCCGCCGCCCTCGCCCGCCGCCGACTCGCCTACGAGGAGTTCTTCACCCTCGAGGCTGCCGTGGCCCTTCGTCGCCGCACCCTTCGCCACGGCGTCGAGGGCATCGCCTTCGACATCTCGCCGAAGGTGGACGCGCGCATCCGCCGCCGCTTCTCCTTCCACCTCACCGCCGCACAGGAGCGTGCTATCGCCGAGATCGCCGCCGACATGGCCGCCCCGCGCCCCATGAACCGCCTGCTCCAGGGCGACGTCGGTTCGGGCAAGACCGTGGTCGCCGCCTACGCCCTGCTCGCCGCCATCGCCAACGGGCACCAGGCCGCGCTCATGGCTCCCACCGAGATCCTCGCCCAGCAGCACTTTCGCACCCTGGAGTCGCTCCTCAAGGGCAGCCGTGTGCGCGCCCTGTTGCTCCTCGGCGGCGCGCCCGCAGCCGAGCGCCGCGCCAGCCTGGCCGCCATTCGAGAGGGCTCCGTGGACCTCGTGGTCGGCACCCACGCCCTCATCGAGCACGACGTCGAGTTCGCCCGCCTCGGCCTCGCCGTGGTGGACGAGCAACACAAGTTCGGCGTCCTCCAACGCGCCACCCTGCGCTGGAAAGGCGCCCGCCCCGACGTGCTGGTGATGACGGCAACACCCATCCCCCGCTCGCTCGCGCTCACGGTGTTCGGCGACCTCGACCTCTCGACGCTCGACGAGATGCCGCCTGGCCGCCAGCCCATCACCACGGCCATTCTGCCCCCGAACCGCCGCACCGATGCCTGGGCGCTCATCCGCCGCGAACTCCAGGCCGGCCGACAGGCCTACATCGTCTACCCCCTCGTCGAGGAGTCCGAGGTCTCCGACCTTAGGGCCGCCACGCAGATGGTGGGCCACCTCCGGCGCGACGTCTTCCCCGACCACCCCATCGGCCTCCTCCACGGCCAGATGAAGTCCGACGAGAAGCAGGCTGTCATGGCCGCCTTCCGCGCCGGCGACACCCACATCCTCGCCTGCACCACCGTCGTCGAGGTCGGCCTCGACGTGCCCAACGCCACCGTCATGGCCATCGAGCACGCCGAGCGCTACGGCCTCAGCCAGCTCCACCAACTCCGCGGCCGCATCGGGCGCGGCCAACACCCGTCCCATTGCCTCCTCATGGTGGACGAGCCGAACTCGCCCGAGAAGCTGGCCATTCTGGCAGAGACCTCCGACGGCTTCCGCATCGCCGAAGAGGACCTCAAGCGCCGCGGCCCGGGCGAGTTCCTCGGCACCCGCCAACACGGCCTCCCGCCCCTGGCCATCGGTGACTTCACCGAGGACATCCATCTGCTCATGGAGGCCCGCCACGACGCCTTCGCCCTCGTCGAGGCCGACCCCGACCTCTCGAAGCCCAGCCACCGCCTGCTCAAGGCCGCGGTGCACGCCCGCCACGGCGACAGCCTCGACCTGGCCTCCGTCGGATGATGCCCCAGCCAGCCCCAGCACCCAGGCCCAGGCCAGAAACATGGCTTGCGGCGGCCACCGCCCAGGCGGCACGCTCTTCTCTATGAGTACAATGGCATTGCCCCCAAGAATGCGCACAAGAAAATGGTCGCCCGGGCCGTTGGACTCCATGAGTATCGCCTCCAACCATACCTGCGGCGATGAGTTTCCTCGCCAATCTGCCGCTGTTTACCCTCCACAGACAGTCTGAGGGCCTGCCCAGGCCCGTCGCCGGCAAGGGAGGCCGCGTCGGCGCCCGCCACCGCCCTTGATCCAGCGCCCGCTTTCGGGCATGCTGGAGGCATGCGACGGTATGGATGGAGGAACGGATCGGTGGATGGGTGTCAAGGGCGTACTGCCCAAGCCTACTTGAGGGGTCTGACCCCGTTCGGAGTCCCGGCTTCAGGCGGTCTTCTCTCGCATAGAGCCGCCTGAAGGCGGGACTCCGAACAAGCTCACTCTCTGGGCGACACGCCCTCAAGGAATCAGCCATTCCCCCAGCCCTCCAATCGTCCCCGTCAGCTACGGCCTTGGGCCGCGTTGAGAAGGGAACCCTATGCGCGATGGCGTCGTCTTTTTGGTCGGGGCCGGCCCCGGCGATCCGGGGTTGATCACGCTGAAGGGGCTGGAAGCGCTGCGCGCCGCCGACGTGGTGGTGTACGACGCGCTGGCGAACCCCCGACTGCTCCGCGAGGCGCGGCCCGACGCCGAGATGATCGGTGTGGGCAAGCGCGGCGGCTGCCACACGATGAAGCAGGAGGAGATCAACGCCCTGCTCGTCGCCAAGGGGCTCGAGGGCAAGCGCGTGTGCCGACTCAAGGGCGGCGACCCCTTCGTCTTCGGCCGCGGCGGCGAGGAGGCCCTCGCCCTGGTGGATGCCGGAGTTGCCTTCGAAGTCGTGCCAGGCGTCACCAGCGGCATCGCCGCGCCTGCCTATGCAGGCATCCCTGTAACCCACCGCGACGCCACATCGTCCCTCGCCTTCATCACCGGGCACGAAGACCCCACAAAGCAGGCCAGCGCGCTGGCCTGGGACAAGCTGGCCACAGGCATCGGCACCCTGGTCGTCTACATGGGCGTGAAGAACCTGCCCCACATCGTCGAGCGGCTGACCTCGAACGGCCGCTCCCCTGCCACCCCCGCGGCGGTGGTGCAGTGGGGCACCGTGGCCAGGCAGCGGACCGTGCTCGGCACGCTCGCAGATATCGTACACCGCGCCGCAGGCATGGAGGCCCCCGCCATCCTCGTCGTGGGCGAGGTGGCGGCCCTGCGCGACAAGCTCCAGTGGTTCGAGACCCGGCCGCTCTTCGGCCGCCGCATCGTCGTCACACGGTCGCGCGCTCAAGCCAGCGACTTGGCCGAGCAGCTCGAGGCCCTGGGCGCCGAGGTCATCGAGATGCCCGCCATCACCATCGAGCCGCCCGCCGACTGGGCGCCCCTCGACACCGCCATCGCCGCCCTGGCGACGTTCGACTGGGTTGTCTTCACCAGCGTGAACGGCGTAGACGGCTTCTTCGCACGGCTCGACGCCGCGGGCAAGGACAGCCGCGCGCTCCCCCGCGTCGCCGCGATCGGGCCCGCCACCGCCGAACGGCTGCGCCAACACGGCATCCGCCCTGACTGCCAGCCGCCTCGCTTCACCGGCGCCGAGCTGGTCGCCGCCCTCGCCGACGCTGAGACGCTCGCCGGCAGGCGCATCCTCCTGCCACGCGCAGCCGATGTCCCCGAAACCGTTCGTAAGGGCCTCCAGAACGCAGGGGCTCTCGTCACCGAGGCCGACGCGTATCGCACCATCGTCGGCGGATCTGCCGACGACGAGGCCACCCGCCGCCTCCTCGCCGGAGAAGTGGACGTAGTGACCTTCACAAGTTCCTCCACCGTACGCGGCTTCATTGCGGCCCTCGGCGCCGAGCGCCTCGCCGCCTTACCCCCCTCTATCCGCTTCGCCTCCATCGGCCCCGTCACCAGCCAGACGGCGCGCGAGGCAGGTCTCATCGTCGCCATCGAGGCCCCCGAGCACACCATTTCGGGCCTCGTGCATGCCGTCTGCCGCCTCGTTGCAGCATCGGCCGGAGGCGGGCCGGCCCACGCCGTTTGAGCCTGACGCCCCAACCTGATATAATTGGGTTTCTGCTGCGATCTGGGGCCCATGGCACATGCCGCGGTCACTGCTGATCGTGAATCCCATCGCCGGTCGAGGGGCCGGCCAGGCCTGCTTGGAGCGGATAAGGCGTGGCCTCCGCGACCTTGGTTTCTCCACGCTCGACGCCGTGACCGCGCAAGCAGGCGATGCCCGCGAAGCGGCCTCTGCCCAGGCGGGCCACTGCGACCTGGTGGCCGTCATCGGCGGCGATGGCACGCTCAACGAGGTCGTCAACGGCCTTCAGATGGACCGCCCACTTGCCCTTTTCCCCCTGGGCACCGGCAATGTGCTGGCGAAGGAGCTTCGCCTGCCCCGACGCGTGGAGGCGTTCATCGAGATGGTTGCCCGCGGGCGACTGAAACAGCTCGACGTTCCCGCCGCAAACGGGCGGCGCTTCGTGGCGATGCTTGGGGCGGGCCTGGATGCCGACGTGACGGCGCTGTTGGCCGCGCGCCGGAGGGGCGCCACCCGCATGGTGCGCTATGTGCGTCCCCTCCTCAAGTGCCTCGCGCAGCGCCGCCCGCCGCGCATGGAAGTGTGCGTTGACGGCGCGCCACCCGCGGTGGGCGAAGGCTTCGCCCTCGTCAGCAACACCCGCAGCTATGGCGGCCCGTTCCGTATCACGCCGCAAGCCGCCGCCGATGACGGGCTGCTGGACGTGTGCCTGCTACGCCGCGGCGGCCCCGTGGCTTACTCTCGGGCCATCCTGGCCTTCACGCTCCGCTGCTCCCGGCTCAGCGGCGCACAGTACTTGCGCGGACGCCACGTCCGCATCGAAAGCCCCGACCCGGTCCGTTACCAGGTGGATGGCGATGCGGTTGGCCTTCTCCCGGTCACCATCGGGATCGACGGCCGGAAGCTCCGCATTGTCGTCCCCTGACCCTTTCGGATACCCTCGGAGGTATGACCCACGGTGAGCGAGATCCTCGAACAACTGACTCAAGCCATTGAGCAACGCAGGTACGACGCGCTGGAGAACCTCTGGCTCGAGCTGCTGGACGCCGAGACCATCCCCGCGGAGGCGCTGGCCCGGCTCCTCGGCCACTTGCTCCAGGCCGGCCAAACCGCGCGCGCGCTCGACCTGACGCTGGCCCTGGCGCCCGAGCTGGTGCGGAACGAACGCCACGCCGAAGCCCTCCCATTGCTCCGCGCCGCGGCGCCCGCCGCCGCGGGCAACGAGGAGTTCCGCTCCGCCCTGCTCGCGTGCTACCGCCGAGTGCACCGCGGCGTGCCCCATCTTGCCGCCTGCATCGAACGCTCCGGCCTGCTCACCGAGCAGGACCTCGGGGCCTCCGTCGCCACGCTCGACAAGCTCCTCTCCTACCGCGAGGGCGACTTCTTCTACCACGCCACGGGCTGGGGCCTCGGCAAGATCGTCGCCTTCGACCCGCTCACGGCGCGGGCCACCATCAACTTCGAGCGCAAGCCAGGCCACCTCGTGCCGCTCGAGACCATCGAAAGCATATTCCAGCGCCTCAAGCCCGACTGTTTCCTCGTGCTGCTCAAGACCGACCCCGACCGCCTGCGCCGCCTCGCTCAGGAGGACCCCGCGGCCCTGGTCCGCTCAGCCCTCGAGGCCCTGGACGGCCGCCTGTCGCTCCGCGGCCTGCGCGAGTTCCTCGAAGGCCCCATCGTGCCCGCCGAGGCATGGAGCAAGTGGTGGAACGGCGCGAAGGCGGCCATCAAGCGCGACCCTCGTATCGCCCTCCCCGCCGGTAGCAACCCCATCCTCACACTGCGGCCTGAGGCCCTCACCTACGAGGAGGAGATGCAGCGGCGCTTCGCCGCCCTCAAGGACCTCACCCATCAAACGGAGGCCCTCGCCGACTACGCCGAGCACCGCGACCGGGAGGCGGACCCTCAGGCGTTCCTCCTGCCTGCCGCTCGCACGATCGCCAGCCGCATCGCGTCCGAGCCAGACCCGGGCGCCGCTGTGGAGGCCGCGCTCCTGCTCACCCGCCTCAAGCTGCTCGCGGGCGAGTTCCCCACCCCCGAGGAACTCGTGGCGCGGCACAAGGGCAACCCCGTCGTCCTCCTCAACCACCTGACCACCAACGCCAGCCGGGCCCGCATCTTCCAGATGTTGCGCGACCAGGCGGACGATTGGCGGCAGGTGTGCCGCGGCATCCTCCTGGAAGGGCCGGACGCCCTCTGGGAAGCGGCGGCGGCCGAACTTCCGCCCGATGGCGACGCCCCGAACATCGGCACCGTGGTGCGCGAGGTACTCGCAAACCCCAAACGCCACCTCAGCCTCTTCGCGTGGGTGTGCCGCAACCTGCTGCTCGAGCGCTGGCCGTCCCCGGCGACCCGTGTGGACATCTTCGAGCGCCTGCTCAAGGAGGGCGACGAACTCGCCCGCCGCAAGGCCTATCAACGGGGCGAGTGGACGCCGTTCAGCCAGGCCGACGAGATGGCCGAGATCCGCCTGACGTTGCGCGCCGGCGACCTACGCTACTTCGACCAGATGCTCGCCGAGATCAGCGAGGTCGAGGCCTCCCGGCTCCTCTTCCGCATCCGACAGAGCAGCGTCCTCCCCGAGCAGTTTGCGCGCCTCCTCGAGCAGAAAATGGTGCGCAAGTTCCCCAAGCTCCTCGTGGAGGAGGAGCACAAGACTGTGGAGGAGCCCGTTCAGCACATCTATGCCACTGCGCAGGCTATCGCACGCCGCCGCGAGGAGCACGATCACATCGTCAACGTGTTGCTGCCCAAGAACAGCGAGGACATCGCCAAAGCCAAGGCCATGGGCGACTTGAGCGACAACGCCGACTTTCGCGCGGCCATCCAGGAGCAGCACGTGCTGAACGCCAAGGCCCTCGAGATGGGCGAGGAACTGCTGCGGGCCCGGCCCATCGAGCCCTCCATGGTCGCCCGCGAGCATGTCTCCATCGGCGCCCGCGTCACGGTGGAGGACGTCGCCACGGGCAAGCGCCAGACGTTCGCCATCCTGGGGCCGTGGGATTCCGATGCCGAGCACGGCATCATCGCCTATGTCGCGCCGCTGGCTCAAGCGCTGATGCGCCACAAGGTGGGCGACCAGGTCGCCTTCTCGCACGCGGGGGAGGACGTCACCTACCGCATCGTCGAGATCGGCAGCGCCCTCGAGCCCGCCCAGGGCTCGGGCAACGCGTGACCCCGCCGCGTGTCAGCGTTCCGGCGCCGCCTCCTCGCCCTGGGCCTCACGCAGGAGCGCGAACTCGATGCTGTCTACCAGTGCCTGCCACGACGCCTCGATGATGTTGTCGCTCACGCCCACCGTGCCCCAGACGTCTTCGCCATCGGTCGACTCGATGACCACACAAGTGCGGGCGGCCGTGGCAGCCTTGGGGTTCACGATCCGCACCTTGTAGTCCACCAGCCGGATGCCCTTGAGAACGGGGTAGAAGTCGTCGAGCGCCGCTCGCAGCGCCACGTCGAGCGCGTGTACGGGGCCGTCGCCCTCCCCCACGGTGAGGCGGGGCTGCCCGTTAACGGTGAGTTTCACCGTCGCTTCGCTGATCGGCGCCCTATCGCCGCCGCGCTTCTCGACGATGACGCGGAAACCCAACAGGTCGAAGAACGTGCGGTGGGTGCCGAGCGCCTTGCGCACGAGGAGCTGGAACGACGCCTCGGCGGCCTCGAACTCGTAGCCCTCGTTCTCGAGTTTCTGCACGGCCTCCAGGATGCGGCGGCTGGTCGCCTTGTCAATGCGGTTGTCGAGCTTGCGCGCCTTGGCCATGATCGCAGCCGTGCCGGAGAGTTCCGAGATCAGAATCCGCCGCTCGTTCCCCACTACCTTCGGGTCCACGTGCTCGTAGGTAAGCGCGTTCTTCTGCATGGCGTCCACATGCAGCCCGCCCTTGTGGGCGAACGCATTGGCGCCTACGTACGGCTGGTGCAGCGGCAGGCCCAGGTTGGCCACCTGGTACACGAAGCGCGACAGATGCGTGAGGTGCGACAGGGCGCCCGGCACCAGCACCTCGCGCCCCATCTTCAGCGCGAGGTTGGGGATCACGCTGCACAGGTCCACATTTCCGCACCGCTCGCCGATCCCGTTGATGGTCCCCTGCACCTGCCCCGCCCCCTCCTCCACCGCCGCCAGCGTGTTGGCCACGGCCAGCCCCGCGTCGTTGTGCACGTGAATGCCCAGCTCCGCCCGCGATACGGCGCGCACCTGCCGCACGATCTCCCGCACGTCGCCCGTGAGCGACCCACCGTTCGTGTCGCACAGCACCAGTGTCTCGGCCCCCGCCTCCTGGGCCGCCCGCACGCAGGCGAGCGCATAGTCGCGGTTGTGGCGGAACCCGTCGAAGAAATGCTCCGCGTCGAAAAACACGCGCCGCCCCTGCGCCGCCAGACAGGCCACAGAGTCGGCGATCATCGCCAGATTCTCCTCGAGCGGGACCCGCAACACCTCGCGCACGTGCAGGTCCCAGCTCTTCCCCACGATGGCCACCACCGCCGTGCCCGCCGCGACGAGGGTGCGCAGCCCCTCGTCGCGCTCGGCCGATGTCTTGGCCCTGCGCGTGTTCCCGAATGCGACCACCTGGGCGCGCCGCAGCGGCCGCTTCCGAATCTCGTCGAAGAACGCGGAGTCCTTGGGGTTCGACAGGGGGTAGCCCCCCTCGATGTAGTCCACGCCGAACTCATCGAGCCTGTGGGCGATGGCCACCTTGTCCACAAGCGAGAAGGTGACCTTCTCGGCCTGGGCCCCATCGCGCAGCGTGGTGTCATAGATGGCAACGCGCCGCGATCGCTCCGTCACGCCAGCACCTCCGGGTTCACGATGTTCGGCGGCCGCTCGCCTCGCAGCGCGGCCACAAGATTGGTGGCGGCCAGGGTCGCCATGCGGGTGCGGGTCGCGATGGTGGCGCTGCCGAGGTGCGGCGGGATGACGACATTGTCGAGCCCTGTCAGGCCCGGCGCCAGCGCCGGCTCGTTCTCGAAGACGTCGAGACCCGCCCCAGCGATGCGCCGCTCGCGCAGTGCCGCCACAAGGGCGTTCTCGTCCACCACCGGGCCGCGCGAAGTGTTCACCAGGTACGCCGTGGGCTTCATCAACCCGAGCTCCCTCGCGCCGATGAGATGCCTCGTGCTCTCGTCCAGGCTGACGTGCACGGAGACGAAGTCCGACTCCCGAAGCAGCCTGTCGAGGTCCACGCGTTCGGCGCCCACTGCCTGTTCGAGGGCCTCGTTCTGTGCCCGGTCGAAGTAGAGCACGCGCATTCGGAAACCGCGCGAGCGCAGGGCCACCGCGGTGCCGATGCGCCCCGCTCCGATGATGCCCAACGTGCGGCCGCTGATGTCGCCGCCGAGGAGCAGCATGGGCGACCAACCCCGGAACTTCCCGGCGCGCGTGTAGCGGTCCCCCTCGGGGATTCGCCGCGCCGTAGCGAAGAGCAATGCCCAGGTGAGATCCGCCGTCGCGTCCGTGAGCACGCCAGGGGTGTTGGTAACGGCGATGCCCCGGGCCGTGGCCGCGGGCACATCAATGTTGTTATAGCCTACCGCGTAGTTCGCGAAAACCCGGCACCCCTTTGCCGCGTCCAGCACGGCCGCGTCCACGGTGTCGGTCAGCAGACACAACACACCATCGCGGCCTCGCACCGCGGCCAGCAACTCCTGGCGGGTCAGCACGCGATCTTCGGGGTTGATCTCCACTCGTTCGCAGGCATCACGCACAATGTCCAGGCCAGCCTGCGGGATCTCCCGCGTGACGTACACGTTGACGGCGAGCTTCGGCACAGCGAACGCTCCTGTGCATGGGCAGCTACTTGCCCTTGGGCGCCCCCGCCGGCTTGCGATCCTTCGACGGCCGCATCACCACGGTGACCTTGCTGCCTTTGGGCGGCGCCACTTTCGTGTCAATTCCCAGAGCGCCGTACTTGCCCGCCGCCTCGGGCGGCAGGTCTATCACACTCGCCGTGTCGCCCAGCAGCCCGATGAGCCACTGCTCGGAATCTCCAAGGTAGATCATCCTCTTACCGTCTTCGGGGTCCGGGAACAGGAACGACCCGAAGAAGACGAACGGTGTGGCCGCGATGTGCTCCTTCGTCTCTACGTTGACGATGAGCTCGCGGGGCTCGACGGTAACCTCTTTGCCGTCGCGGGTGAACCGCAGCAGCACGTCCACGGGGTCGCCCTCGCGGAGCACCCGGCCAGGCTCCTTCTGGTCGCGCACCCGAGGCTTCAGCCCGAGGGCCAACAGGGCCGTGTGCAGCAGGCTGGGCTTCGCTGGCGAGGAGATCATCGACTCGTAGTCCTTCATCGTGTTCTGGCACACGAGCAGCTCGAGCGGGTATTCGCCAACGCAGAAGGTCCCGTCAATCTCCACTGTCCCGGCCTTAAGGTCCAGGCGAATGTCGGGCAACTGCGGCGCGCCCTTGGCCGGAGGGGCCGGGGCCTTCGGGGCATCCTCCGCCGCCGAGCAGGATGCGAGAAGGCAGACGAACGCAAGGGCGACCGTTCGGTGCAGCATCGAGACTTCTCCATCTCCGTAGCCGGCAAGCAACCGGTGGCGGCCTGGGCTCACATCAGCCACAAATGCGATCTGACCCCCCGCAGCGCCGGTTGCCCGCGGGAGGTCAGCGAAGAGACCACAAGGGAGGGCGCGGCAGGCGCCTCACTGCCTGAAGTTGATGCTCTGAAACTTCATCTCGTGCAGGTAGTCCAGAGCGATCATGAGCCAGCCGTGATGGGCGTCCTCGCTGACGTCCAGGATCACAGGGTCTTTCCTGGCTCCGGGAATTGCCGCGTGTTGTCTCAGAGTGGCCCGGAGGTGCTCCTTATCGCGCATCGCCTTCTGGTCCACGTAGTACTGCGGCTGCGGGTTGGCCTCCGTCCCCCGCTTGACCATGATCCGCACCCACAGCTCCGTGTTCAGAACATTGGGGTCGGAGGGGTTGGGTTTGCCGGTCTTCGGCAGGTCCATGTCGAGCTTGCGGTCCAGTTCCTTGAACTTCATGCCCACCATGAAGAACAGGAGGAGAAGGAACACGCAGTCAATCATGGGGGTCATGTTCATCTCAGTGAGCGTGACCCTCTTCTTAGTGTCAGACGAGATCAAGGCCATCGGGGTCGCTCCTGGTCATCCTGTGGCGCGGGCGTGCGGCCACGGAACAGCTTACTCCCCGGCAGTCATCTCCTGAGGTTTGACGCCGAAGGAGATGCGCCAGATTCGAATGTTGCGCTTCACGCACATGGTCATCAGTCTGCGGATGTGCTTGAACGGTGTCCGCTCATCGGCCTTCACGAGCACAGTGCGGTCACTGATCCCCTCCGCATTGCGCGTGAGTCGCGATTCGACCAGAAGGGCGTCCTCGACCTGCTGGTCACTGCACTCGTTGCCGCCGATGATCATCGTCCCATCCTTCAGGACGTTGATGACGAGGCGTTCAGGGTCGGGGTTCTCATCCGGGATGGCCTGTTTGATGTCAGGAAGCAGGATGGCTTCGATGTCGTCCTGCCGAGTCAACTCGGTGACCGTCATGAAGAACAGGTTCAGCAGGAACACGCAGTCAATCATGGGGGTCATGTTGAGCTTGGTCAGCATGATTCGACGGCTGGCGCCCCTAATCATCGGCGGGCTCTCCAACTTGAGCCACCGTCGCGCGGGCGACGGCTATGTCTTGCGTCTCCCGCCCCCGCGGCTACTTCTTGCCACGGAAGCGGTCCATCAACTCGCTCACCGTGCTGCCCGAGGCCAGCACGTTCGCCACGATGCGGTTGGCGATGTATTGGTAGGCGCACATGACCGGGATGGCCACGGTCAAGCCCTGGAAGGTGGTAACCAGGGCGACGTTGATGTTGCCGGCCAGCACGGACGGCTTGACCACGGTCATATAGGCAATCTTGCCGAAGGCGCCGATCATGCCTTGCACCGTGCCCAGCAGCCCCAACATCGGGGCGATATTGCCGATGAGTGAGAGCCACGAGATGCGAAGCTGGTAGTTCGTGAACTCCTCTTCCGCCGCCGAGGTCATCGCCTGCTGCATGGCCTCGAAGCCCGCGTCGAGCCGGCTCAAGCCGGCGCGCGTCACGTTTGTGAGGAAGTTGCGCTCGACGTTGCAGAGTTCCAGCGCCTCCTCGTATTGCTCTTCGTTGAAGTAGTCGTTCAACTCCTGCACGAGCTCCGGCGGGCACATTTTCTCGCGGCGCAGGGTGACCGCGTGCTCGATGATGAGCGCCAAGGCGACCGGCGAGAGGGCCATGATGATCCAGCCGATGACACCGCCCTTGTTGAGCTGATCCATCAGCGACTCGCGCCGCACTGTTGCTTTCTCGGTGTCCGTCACAGGAGCCGGCGCGGGCTCCGGCGTCGGCGGGGCGGGCACGGCTTCAGGCGCCCCCGCCTTGGCATCGGGCGCCGGCGGGGCCTCCTCGGCGTGCAGCGGCGCGAAGCCGATGGTCAGACCCACCGCCACCACCATCACAGTCATCAGCACCACCGCCAGCCAGCCCTTCATGTTCACTTCTCCGTCTCCTTTCTCGGAATGGCTGCCTTGCCGGGAGTCAGCAGGCGCGTGAACGGGCTATCCGGGTACTTCTGCGTGAGCTCGTTGAGGAGCTCGGTCGCACGGTTCTTTTGCTTGAGTTTCTCGAAACACTGGGCCGCGTTGTACAACGCCTCGGCATGCTCGCCACCGAACTGCGACCGGGGGTAGAGGACCACCGTCCACAGGTACGCCAGCAGAGCCGAGCGGAGGTCTTCCTCCTTCTTGGTCTTGCCGTATAGTTTCAGGTAGGCTTGGCCCAAGGCATTATGGCACTGGGCCTCGGTGCGTTGCATGCGGACGTCGGCTCCGCCCTTGTCTACCTCCTCGGCCACGCGCGGGGCGATGGTCTTGATGAGCTCCCTGAGGAGATCCACGGCCCTGTCGGGCTTGTCCTCCTTCAGCAGCACCATCGCCAGGATGGTGCGCGCCTGGATGGCCAGGTCGTGCTTCGGGTCGCCTACCGCGTCCAGCACCCGCTTGACGGCGCGCTGCGCCTCGTCGTACCTGTCCGACTCCAGGTAGGACCGCGCCTGCCACAGGTACGCGGTAGAAAGCCACTCCTCCCAGCCGTTCTTGGCAGCAGCAAGGTCGCCCAGCTTCTTGAACTGCGCAATAGCCGCATCGAAGCGGCGGGCGTTGAACTGCACGCGCCCCAGGCCCAGTAGAGCGTCGGGCAGGAAGCGCGTGTCGGGATGCTTCTCCAGCAGTTCCTTGAACTTGGCTTCCGCAGTCGCGAGATCGGTGCCGTCTTCTACGTAGCAGAGGGCGATGTAGTAGCGGCAGGCAGGCTCGAGCCAGAACTCACGGGCCTTCGTGGGATTCCGCAGGGCGGCCTCGAAGAGCTTGATCGCATCGCTGTAGAGGCCCTGTTCCATCCGGTCGTGGCCGCGCCGATATGCGTCAGGGGCGTCGAAGTAGTCTATGTTGGCTACGGAGATGATGGGGATGGACATCGTAGCGCCCAGTTTGATCCCCTCGACCGACTCCCCGGTGATGACGCCGGGGATGGGGGTATCCTTGCCCTTCTGCCAGATCTTGTCGCCACCGGGCGGCGCCGCTGCCCCGCCCAGCGCGCTCAGCGCCGAGGCGAGTAGCAGGATCAGGCTTCCCGCCCACCGGGTCAGTGGCCTTGCAGGAATCGTGCGGTCCAACGGACGTCCCCCTTGCTCGCTACTTGCTCAGGTTCTTGTCAATCAGGTCCATCGTGGGCAACAGGGCTTTTCTGCGCGCCGCGTCGGGCAGCGCCTCGATCTCCTTGCGCAGCTTCGCCGCGAGGGTCTGGAAATCCTGAGGGCTGCCCTTGCCCGTAGTAACAGGGTTCTGGCCGATGACGAGCGAGGCCTTGAAGAGGTACTTCTGCACCTCCTCGTAGTCCCCCATCATGCGGGTGCTCTCACACAGGTAGTAGAGCCCTTCCCAATGCTTCACGTGGTCAGGCTTCGGGTACATGCGCACCTGGTCGGCGTAGAAGAGCTGCGCATCCTTGAGCTTCGACTTGGCGTTGGTTTCGAGATAGGCCCTGCCCAGCCACTCGCGCACCTGAATCTGAAGCAACTGCCTGGAGGGGTACTTCGGCTGCGGATGCCGGTCAGGCTCGGCATCGTAGCGGGCTTTGGCGGCCTCGTAGGCCTTCAGACGCTTCTGGAATTCCTGCTCGAACGGGGCATCGGTCTCCTCCAGGATCGGGATCGCATCGCGCCAGTTGTTGAGGCGGCAGTGGGCGGAGGCCAGGAGGATGCGCACCTGGGCCAGCTCGGCGGCGCTGGCTTCGTCCTTGCCGAACATGCTCAGAGCCTTGGGGGCGAGCTCGATGATCTTGCGGTAGTCGGCGCTCTTGGGTTCGCGCGGCCGCTTGTCGAGCTGGTAGAGCACATAGCGGTAGGTGCTGAGGGTCTGATTGGGCGCGGCGTCGAGCAGATCGAGATAGAACTCGAGGGCGCGGCTGCGCTCGGCTTCGGCCTGCTTCTCCAGTTCGGCCTTGGCAGCGGCATCGGCGGTTTTCTTCGCGCGCTCTTCCAGCCCCTTGGCCAGGTTATTGTGGGCGTTCGCCCCCATCTTGCAGGCGTTGGCCAGGTACTTGAAGTCGGGGAATGTCTTGATCTCTTTCCAGGTTTCCTCGAGAATCGCCAGGCCCTGGGCGGCCTGCTCGCCTTCCGCACCGGTGGCCAGGTTGTAGGCTCCCCGCATGCGGTTGTAGACGAGGAAGCCGTAGTTCGGCATCGCCTCGATGCCGGGGTAGGTGGTCTTGAGCCCTGTGGTGATCTCGATGACCTTCGCTGCCCGACCTGTATCATTCTCGATCAGCATGTCGCAGTACACGGTCAGGCTGGTCACTGCCGCATCGAGCACCCGTTTGCGGTCCTCGGCCTGATCGTCCCCTTTGAGCTCGGGGAGCCTCTTCTTCGCATAGTCAAGGCACGCCTGGAATGCGTCGAGTGCGCTCTTCAGAGCCTTCTGCCCCGCAGCCCCCTTCTGCTCCTCCTTGGGAAGGGCAAGGTACATCTCGCGGTAGGTCAGCGCAATCTCGTGAAGGGCGTGCGGATATGCCTTGGATTCGGGCTGGACGCCTCGAAGGAGTTTCAGCGCCTCGTCGAGTTTCTTCTCCCTCCTGAGGTCCCTGGCCTCGCCAATGGTGGCTGCCCCGGGCCCCAGAGGGCTGAGCGGCTCCGCATTGAGGTAGGCGGCCTGAACCACCTGTTTCAGGAAGTTCAGTTCGGCGGGCCCGGCCTTCTCCTTCTCGCGGGTTTCCTGCTCGTTGCGCATGACCTGGACCGCCGACTGGGCATACGAGTAGGCCTGCGGCTGCGGCTCGGGCAGCCAGCGCGAAAGGGCAGTGAAGACGATGTACGAGCTGTAGTGATCGCCTCCGGCATAGTAGCACCTGGCGATGTTCTCCCACACTTTGCGCAGTTGCTCAGGCTCGGGCTTCGTGCGGGCGACCTGCTCTGTGTACAGGCGGGCGGCTCGGAGGTACTCGGTCTTGTCCTTCGCCGCCTTGTGGAGCGCGTCGGCGATCTGAATATTGAGAGCGGCCAGCGACGGGGGTGCCCCGCTCTTGCTGCGCCAGAACTCGATGAGCTTGACGTACTTGGGCTCCATCGGCATCCGTGCGTCCCACACGCCGACGCCGATTTCGTAGGCCATGCGGTAAAGGCGCTGAACGTCCTTGCCGGGCTTCTTAGCATCCTCGGCCGCTTTGGCCAGGGCTGCATACGCATCCGTCTCCAGGAGGAAAGACGCCGAGAGGGCTCTGGCATCGTACTGTTCAGGGCTCTCCCCTTCCTCGAGGTTCTTGAGGATGTCCGTCACGCGAGCGCCGACGAGGTCAATCTTCTGCGTCTTGGGGTCCCAGCCGCCGCCGGTCCGGGCAGAGATCATCGTATCCAGGGTGTCAATCACCTCGTCGTATTTCTTCTGGCGGAACAGGACGCCCGCGATGATGTGCATGGCCTTGCAGGGCACCGCCTTGTGATCGGCGAACTCGGATTTCGCCTCCCACACCTCTTTCAGGCGCTCGAGGGCCTCGGCGTCGTTCTCAGGGCCGAGCTCGACGATGGCCTCTGCGTAGTAGACGTTGATCTGCTTGAGGCCCCGGGCGTCGGTGAAGTCGTAGAGCATCTGCTTGAGGTCCTTGGCCGCCGCCTCGACCAGCGGCTTCCATTCAGGCACGGCTGCGCCGTTGGCTTTGAGGAACTTGCCAAGTTCGACTCGCACGCTGTTAAGGAGGATGCGCACGCCCACGTGCTCGGTGCGCACCTGGTTGTAGCGCTCGTCCCACTTGGCCCTCGCCTCCTTCTCCTTCGGCGTCACCGCCTTGAGCTTGGTCTCCTCGTCGCGCTTCTGGGCCGCCAGGGCATCAAAGTCCTTGATGGCCACCTTGTAGGCTGCCGCGGCATCGGCCACGTGCTTCGGGTGGTCGGTCTTCGGCACGTCGGGGTCGTCGAGCATCCGGGCATGGGTCCGTGCGAGGTTCACGCTGATCCAGATGACGCGCCGCCGGACGTTGAAGAGGCCCACGGGGTCCTTCCGGGCGGCGGGGTGGGCGATGTACTTGTCGAAGTACTCGCGGGCCTTGCCGAGGAGCTCCGTGACACGGAGGAGCGCGTCCTTCCCCCGGACTCCCTCGACCAGTTCCAGGTAGTACTCGCCCAGAGCCTGGTACAGGGCGCCCTTATCGTCGTCCTTGATGGTCGGATCGGCAAGGATCTGGTCTACAACCACCTTCGCCAGGTCGTCGTAGCCGTGGATCCTGGCCAGTCGCCTGGCGAAGTC
>ERZ795050.2993-NODE-2993-length-17453-cov-6.200598_pt1 | contig 17453 bp, 14 predicted proteins | sample MGYA00375134_ERZ795050 | MGnify/ENA primary metagenome ERZ795050 (study PRJEB30179, sample SAMN05720221) | activated sludge metagenome | isolation source: Anaerobic digester | place: Japan | collected 2015-05-26 ... | reverse complement strand
AGGTCAGGCCGGGCGAGACCAATTACCACGAGAACTTCAAGAAATGGCTGACCCGCTTTCAGACCGAGGACCTGGTCGGATGCTGCGCCCAGACGGACACCAAAGGCGACCGCATGCTGCGCCCCGCGGACCAGCCCAACCCCGGTGCCTATGTGCGCATCAAGGAACGCCTGAAGGACGGCATCGTGGTCGAAGGCTGCAAGCTTCATATTTCCGAAGCGTCCGTGGCGGATGAAGTGCTGGTTGTTCCCACCCGCGCGCTGCGCAAGGAAGACCAGGACTATGCCGTCGCCTTTGCCGTACCGGGAGACTGGGATGGTTTGACGCAGGTGACAACCATCCACAACCTGCGTCCCCGCGAGCATTACAAACGGGGTTTTGTGCCGGGTGCGACGGACTCCTACATGATCTTCGACAACTGTTTTGTCCCGTGGGAAAGAGTTTTCCTGGCCGGTGAGTATCAGCACGGCGGCGCCTGCGCGCTTCTGTTTGCCCTGTTCCACCGCCATTCCTACTCGGGCTGCAAACCGGCCATCGGTGATGTTCTTCTGGGAACGGCCGCTCTGGCTGCGGAAGTAAATAATATTCACAAAGAATCCCATGTCCGGGAAAAACTCGCCGAGATCATTATGGTGATCGAACTGGGCTACGCCGCGGGTTACACGGCTTCGGATCTGGGCAAACCGGAAGTCTATGTTCCCGGCGTTGGCTTCGTTCCTTATGGTCCCGGTTCCTACATTCCGCATTCCATTTACTGCAATGTCGGCCGGTGTCTGTCGGGCGAAGCGGTCTGGCGCGAGGCGGAGATTCTGTGCGACATTTCCGGCGGCGTCACGGCGACCTTCCCGCACGAAAAGGATTTCGTCAATCCGAAGGTCGGTCCGGCGCTTTTGAAATACACGAAGCGCAATCCGAAAATGTCTCCGGAAGATCAGGCGCAGTTCTGGCGCTACCTTGGCGATCATCTGTGTTCGGCCACCGGCGGCATCATGAACGTCGGCAACTACCACGGCGGCGGCTCTCCGATCATGGAGCAGATTGCCATCACGACGCAGTACGACATCGAGTCCCGCAAGAAGCTGGTGAAATACATCGCCGGCATGAGCGGCGGCGATCGCGAAGCCCTGGCCCCCAAACCGGGTAAATAACCGTCTGGCATGCGGGGGTCCCCTGCGGGTGCGGCTCCGTGCCGTTCTCCGCAGGAGGACGCCCCGTGTTTTCCTGATCCAATGGAGTTGTCAATTTCCGGTACATCATTTCAGCCGTATCCAACAACACGAATGAAGGAGTGCTTGCCATGTTTGAACTTTCCCAGTTTTCATTGAAGGATAAAGTGGCCATTGTTACCGGCGGCAGCCGCGGCATCGGCCAGGCCATTGCCTACGGCTTTGCCAAGGCCGGGGCCAAGGTGGTTATAACCAGCCGAAAGGCGCAGGATCTGGAAGCTACCGCCTGCGAAATGACGGCCATCGGCTGCGAGGTGCTGGTGGTGCCGGCGCATCTCGGCAAAATCAGCGAAGCGCAGCGGGTGACGGACACCGTTCTTGAGAAATTCGGACGAATCGACATTCTGGTCAACAACGCAGGCGCCAGCCCCGCCATGGCCTCCGTGCTCGACACGGACGAGCGCCTCTGGGACACCATCATGAACTTGAACCTGAAGGGCGTTTACTTCATGAGCCAGGCGGCGGCCCGGGTCATGAAAAAGCAGGGCGGCGGTAAAATCATCAATGTGGCATCCATCGACGGATTTAACCCGGAACCATTTGTCAGTGTCTATTCCATTTCCAAGGCGGGTGTACGGATGGTCACCCGGAGCTTTGCCATGGAGCTGGCGCGGGACAACATCCAGGTCAACGCCATCTGTCCCGGACCCATCAGCACCAAGATGATGAATTCCCACTGGGCGCACCTGCCGCCGGAAGAAGCGAAAAAGCAGAAAGATGAGCTGTGCAAGCATCTGCCGACCTGCCGGATCGGCGAGCCGGATGAAATTGCCGGCGCGGCGATTTACCTGGCTTCCGATGCGTCCAGCTATACGACGGGAACGGAAATCGTTATTGACGGCGGTTTGCTGTTGGGCGCACATCTTTCCTGATCGGCCGGGCGGCCGATCGCACAAAAGCCTCTGTCCTTACGCGCATGCCGGCGGGGGCAGAGGCCTTAAACGACCCATATCCTCCGCAGGCCCTCTTTGAACAAAGGAGATGATTTATGAAGACCCTTGAGCATTTGTTGACCCCGATCACCATCCGTTCGCTTACGATTCCCAACCGGCTGGTGATGCCCCCCATGGGAACAGCCCTCGGCAATGACGACAGCACCGTCAGTGAAGCGAACCTGGCCTATATCCAGCGCAGGGCCGAGGGCGGCGCCGGACTCATCATTACGGAGATCACGGAGGTGCATCCTCTGGGGTCGGCTTCCCCGCGATGCATCGGCGTCTGGGATGACCGGTTCATTCCCGGCTTGAGCAGGCTTGCCGATGTCGTGCATGCCCAGGGAAGCAAAATTGCCATGCAGCTTCACCATACGGGCCGCGAGAATTATCTCCTGCAGAAGAAAAACAAAGCGGTCGGGCCTTCGGCCATCCCCAGTTATGTCTTCGGTTTTCTCGGAACCCCGCGCGAGATGACGCTGGCCGAAGTCGAGGAAACCATTGTCGCTTTCGGCAGCGCGGCGCTCAGGGCCCGCAAGGCGGGATTTGACGCCGTCGAACTTCACGGAGCGCACGGCTATCTCCTGATGCAGTTTCTTTCGGCGCTCAGCAATCAGCGCAAGGATCAGTACGGCGGCGATTTCCGCGGGCGGTCCCGCTTTATGGTCGAATGCCTCAAAGAAGTCCGCCGTCAGGTCGGTCCGGATTTCCCCGTTTCCATCCGAATCTCCGGCGAGGAGTGCATCAAAAACGGCTACACGCTCTCCGACATGGAGACCATCATTCCCGATCTGGTGAGCGCCGGTGCGGACCTCATCAATGTTTCCTTCGGCACGCACGGTAGTCCGGCCGTGAACATCGATACGCCGAATCCGAGCGCGCCGGTGGAATACGCCCCCGGCTTCAAGTCCCATCTGGCGCGCAGGGTGAAGGAGATCGGGGGCGTTCCGGTGATTTCCGTCGGGCGTTACACGGATCCCTTTTTCATGGATGAAGTCATCGCCCGCGGTGACGCGGATATGATCGCCGTGGCGCGCCAGCATCTGGCCGATCCGGATTTTCTCAAAAACGCTCTGGCCGGTCATCCCGAAGATACCCTGGAATGTCTGGCCTGCAATCAGGGGTGCATTGAGCGCCTTTCTTTGGAGGCGCTGCCGATTCGCTGTGCCATCAATCCGCAGACCGGCCAGGAGCTGATCTACCCGGCAGGTCCGGCGGCCGTCCGCCGCAGCGTCTGGGTGGTCGGCGGCGGGCCGGCCGGACTGACCGCCGCTTTTGAGGCCGCACGCCTCGGTCATCAGGTAACCCTCTTCGAGCAGGAAAGCCAGACGGGCGGAAATGTCCGCTATGCCGCAAAAGCGCCGCACAAAGAGGTGTACGGACGGTATATCCAGACTCTTACCGCAAAATGCAAAAAGAAAGGCGTGGAGATCAAGACCGGCACGGAAGTCACCGAGGCGATGATTGAGGCGGGCAAGCCCGATGTCGTCATTCTGGCGATCGGCGCCGGAAAAGCCGCCTGCCCGGCCGAGGGCGTCGATGCATCCGTGGTTTGTGACGCCTGGCAGATTCTGGACGGAACCCGAAAGCCGCAGGAACCGGTTGTTGTGATCGGCGGCGGGCTGGTGGGGATGGAAACCGCTGATTTTCTCAGGGAGAAAGGCATCCGAAACATCACCATCGTAGAGATGCTGCCTGCCTCACCCGTTCTGGCGCTGGCGGCGCACGGCTACATGCTGCACAAGCGCCTTCGTGCCGCCGGGATTGCCCTGATGCTGGGAACCCGGGTGAAAAAAATAGAAGAAAAGGCGGTGGTCGTCGAGGTCAAGGGAGAGGAAAAGAGACTGGAACCGGTAGCGCAGGTGATTGTGGCCATCGGCGTAACGCCCAGAACCGCGCTCCGGGATATGCTGGCGAAAAAAGGTATCCGTCATTTTGTCGTCGGGGACGCCTCCGCTCCGCGAAGGATCATTGAAGCGACGACGGAGGGGGCGAAAGCGGCCTGGGACATATAAAACAGACTGAAGACCGAAGGCTGAAGGAAAGACGAAAGACCAGGGTCTGATCAATGAGCGCGAAGCACCCCGCAAACCGACCCGACCGTCTTCAGTCTCATACCCTCAACGAAAAGGAGGCGTGAATGGATTTGCGTGAGCGTTACATCGAAACCAACGGCATCAAGCTGCATGTCATGGAATCCGGACCGTCCGACGGCCCGATGGTTCTGTTTCTCCACGGCTTTCCGGAATTCTGGTATGCCTGGCGCAAGCAAATCGGATATTTTGCCGATCGGGGATACCTGGTGGTTGCGCCCGATCAGCGCGGCTACAATTTGAGCGACAAGCCGGCGGGTGTGGCGGCCTATAAAATTGATGAACTGGCGAAGGACATCATCGGTCTCATCAACGCCTACGGACGAAAACAGATTCTGCTGGTCGGCCACGACTGGGGAGCCTCCGTGTCCTGGTGGGTCGCGCTGAAATATCCCGACCGCATTCAAAAGCTCGCCATTTTGAATGTTCCCCATCCCAAGGTCATGGCCAGAAATCTGTTTACCAATCAGCGGCAAATGGAGAAAAGCTGGTACATCTTTTATTTTCAACTGCCCGGCGCGGTGGAGAAATTCGCCTCCGCCAATCACTATGCCTGGCCGGTGCAGCTTCTGGCAACCACCAGCCGTCCCGGCGCCTTTACGCCCGAAGAACTGGAAGAGTACCGAAAGGCGTTCGCCCGGCCGGGCGCTTTTTCCTCGATGGTCAACTGGTACCGGGCCATGATTCAGACGCAGCAGGAGCCGCCGCAAAGCTTCGACGTGGTGATGCCCATGATTTTGCTGTGGGGAGAGGATGATGTCGCCATGCTTGCGGAAATGGCCGATCAGAGCATGGCCTATTGCAAGCAGGGCAGGCTCGTGAAATTTCCCGGCGTTTCGCACTGGATTCAGCATGAGGAAGCGGAGCGGGTCAATGCGCTGATTGAAGAATTGTTCATTGCGTGAGAGCGGCCCCGGGAGATCTTCCGGAGGCGGCCGATCACGGCACATCACAAGGAGGAAAGGCATGAAAAAAGGAGCGGTGATTCTGGTTGCAGGGTTGGTCATTTTGTTGATGTCGGGTTCGGCGCTGGCGCAGGCCAAAAGCCCCGCCATGATCCGGACGGCTTATTCCGTGATGGACGCAAACGGCGACGGAGTCGTCACCGTTACGGAGCACGCAGCCTTCTGGCAGGGACGGTTCAAGGAAATCGACGCCGACAACGACGGCAAGCTGACGGCGGCTGAATTCACCGCCGCGGAAAAGCGGTTTTTCGGCGACATGGACGCCGACGATGACGGCGTGCTGCTCGCCAAGGAATATGTCGCCTACTGGTGCGGGCCCAAGGCCCTCACCCTCGCCAAAAGCAAGCCCAAGGCCAAGTCGAAGAAAAGGCTGGACGCCAATAAAAACGGTAAAATCGGCGACGACGAATGCGTTGCGTTCTGGATGGCGGAATTTTATGATATCGACGCCAATCATGACGGCAAAGTGACCTCCGAAGAATATATGGCTGCCGTGACGGCCGCTTTCAAGGAAATCGACCGGGACCGCAACGGCTGGCTCTCTATGGAAGAGCACACGTACTTCATTTCGGGCCGGGCCGGAACCGCGAAGAAATAAGTATGGATAAATTACAACGAGTGTTGTATGAACTTGACGCGGGGTGTTGAGTGTGATAGCGCCCTCCCGGCAAGCCCAAAGCGCCGCAGGGCTGCCTGAAGCTCAGGTTATATCAGGAAAGACGAGAACATCGTTTTTAAAAAAATGATCAACGAACAAGGAGGATTTTTATGAGCAGAGAAGTTGTGTTTGTAGATGGGATGAGAACAGCGTTCGGGACCCTGGGGAAGACCCTGAGCGGCATCCTGGGTGAAGAACTGGCCGGCATGTGCATCAAAGGGCTTGTGGAAAGATCAAAGATTCTTGAAAAAGGCGGAGTGGTCGATTGCTGCTTCATGGGGTCGGCCATCGGACCGCTCACCGCCATCAATGGCGCCCGCTGGCCTACGCTGGCGGCCGGTCTTCCCGAAACCACCTCCGCTTCCTATGTGGAGATGCAGTGCGGTTCGGCGATCGACTCGATCAACCACGCCGCATGGAAAATTCTGGCCGGACAGGCCGACGTCATCATCGCCGGCGGCTACGAATCCTACAGCAGCGCCCCGGCCCGCTTTCCGATGAATACACCGCCCTTCCGCATGATTCCCCCGTTGCCCGTCATGCCTTCGCTCGCGCCTTCCCGCGACCCTGCGACCATGAACATGGGCCTCACCGCGGAAGCGCTTCAGAAAATGTACAACATTCCGCGCCAGGCGCAGGATGAATTCTCCTACCGCAGCCAGATGAGAACCAAAAAAGCGATCGAGTCCGGCTTCTGCGCGCGCGACATCGTTCCGATCACGGTTCCCCAGGGCAAGAAGCCGCCGCTGGAATTCAAGGTCGACGAATTTCCGCGCTTCGACACGACGATGGAAGGGTTGGCCAAGCTTCCTCCCGCGTTTACGAAAGACGGAACCGTCACCGCCGGCAACGCCTCCGGACGCAACGACGGCGCGGCATTCGTGCTGATGATGACCAAAGAAAAAGCCGAACAGCTGGGCTATAAGCCTTGGGCCAAATGGCTGGCCGGCGGCGACGTCGGCGTCGATCCCAAGATCATGGGGATCGCACCCGCCTACGCCGTGCCCCAGGCGCTGAAACGCGCCGGCCTGAAGATGAGCCAGTTGGATGTCATGGAATGCAACGAAGCCTTCGCCGTGCAGAACCTGGCGGTCGCCGCGGAGCTGGAGAAGCAGACCGGCGAAAAAGTCGACTGGGAAAAATGGAATCCCAACGGCGGTGCCATTTCCTACGGCCATCCCAACGGCGCTTCCGGAGCGAGGATCGGCATTTTCACGATGCGCCAGCTCATGGACAAGGGCGGCAAATACGGCTGCTTCAGCTCCTGCTGCGGCGGGGGGTTGGGCGTGGCCTGCGTGGTCGAAAATCTGACTCTCTAAGCGGTTTTGCTTCAAGAAAATCAATGGACGGGTGCAATGAATCTCCGGGGCTGAGAGGCTCCGGAGATTTTTCACGAAATCCCGGGGCCCGCGCTTCAAGGGCCTTTTGCCTTTCAAGTAAACGAAGGAGTGCATGATGGCAGAAAAATTTATCAGTGACCGGAACTTGCGATTCCTGCTGTACGAAGTCAATGATGTGGAATCCCTTTTGAAATATCCCCGCTTTGCCGATCACAGCCGGGAAGTCTTCGATATGATTTTGGATACGGCGATGCGCATGGGGAAAGACCTCTTCAAGCCTCTGTTCGAAGAAATGGACCGCAAGGCGCCGGAATATGTCAATGGCGAAGTCAAAGTTCATCCCAAGGTCCGCGAAATCATGCGCGCGGCGGGCGACGGCGGCTGGATCGCGGCGCCGTTCCCTTATGAGCTGGGCGGTCAGCAGCTGCCTTTTACGATTGGCGTGATGCTGCCGACGGCGATTTTCGGCGCGGCCAACTATTCCGCCGCCGTTTATCACGGTCTGACGCACGGCGCGGCGGGCCTGATCGCTTCCTACGGTACGCAGGAAATGAAGGATACATATCTGCCCAGGATGATCGCGGGTGAATGGCAGGGCACGATGGCGCTCACCGAACCGCAGGCCGGTTCTTCGCTGACCGACCTGACCACCACGGCGACACCGACCGATCAGGGCTATTACAAAATCAAGGGCCAAAAGCTGTTCATCTCCGCCGGCGACCATGACGGATGCGACAATGTGATTCACCTGGCCCTGGTCCGTCTCAAGGATGCGCCTCCCGGCATCAAGGGCATTTCGCTTTTTATCATTCCCAAGAAGCGCATCAAGGACGACGGCTCGCTCGAACCCAACGACGTCAACTGCGCGGGTATTTACCACAAGCTCGGCTACCGGGGCTCCCCCATCACCCAGCTCGCCTTCGGCGAAAACGACGACTGCCGCGGGTGGCTGGTCGGCGAAGCCAACAAGGGCCTGGGCTACATGTTCCAGATGATGAACGGCGCCCGCATTGATGTGGGTCTGGGCGCCGCCTGTATTTCATCCGCAGCCTATTACGCTTCCCTGGAATACGCGAAGGAAAGGCCGCAGGGACGGAAACTGACCTCCAAGGATCCGCTGTCGCCGCAGATACCGATCATCGAGCACGCGGACATCCGGCGCATGCTTCTGTTCCAGAAAGCCGTCGTGGAAGGGTCGCTGTCGCTGCTGTTCCAGTGCGGCATTTACGAAGATCTGGAGCATGTCACCGAAGGCGAGGAGCGCGAAAACTACAACCTGCTCTTGGAGCTGCTCACGCCGGTCGCCAAGACGTATCCGTCGGAAATGGGCATCCTGTCCTGTTCAGCGGGCCTGCAGATTCTGGGCGGCTACGGTTTCTGTGAGGAGTTTCCCCTCGAGCAGCTCTACCGAGACGTGCGCATCCACCCGATCCATGAAGGGACTACGGGCATCCAGGGCATGGATCTTCTGGGCCGCAAAATGATGATGAAAAAAGGAAAGGCTGCCCAGTTGTATCTGGCGGAAGTGCGAAAAGCCATTCAGGAATCCCAAAGCGACGCCGAATTGAAGCCGTTTGCCGACAAGCTGACCGAAGCCGTCGCGCTTCTGGAAAAAGTGACGATGCATCAGTTCGGCATCGCCGCCAAGCAGGGCCCGGAGATGTTCCTGGCCGACGCCACGATCTATCTGGAATTCTTCGGCATCATCGCAATCGCCTGGCAGTGGCTGCGGCAGGCCGCGGCGGCCAAAAAAGCGCTGGCCGAAGGGCCCGGCGAAGCGGACACGAATTTCTACCAGGGTAAGCTAGCCGCTTTCCGTTATTTCTTCGGCTATGAGCTGCCCAAGATTCAGGGGCTGTCCGACCGTCTGCTCAACAGCGACGGCCTGACCGTAACCATGAAAAACGAGTACTTTGAAGATTAAAACGCTTTATGGTTCAGGAGCAAGACAGGTTAAGGACCGCCCGGGGCTGCGCTCCGGGCGGCTTAAATTGCGCTTGACAGTCCGAAATAATTACGTTAAAGACTGCGACCTTAAATAATGGATGAAGGGGAGGAGAACCTTTTGGCAACACACAAATCAGCAGAAAAACGCGATCGTCAGGCCAAGGCCCGTCGCGCGCGCAATATCGCAGCCAAGTCCGCAATCAAGACCAAAGTAAAAGCGGTAATCGCGGCCGTGGAAGGCAAAAACAAGGAAAACTCGGAAAAAGCATTGAAAGAAGCCGTTCCTGCCGTGGCGAAAGCCGCTTCCAAGGGCCTGATCCACAAGAAAAACGCCTCCCGGAAAATTTCCCGCTTAACCAAAAAAGTCAACGCTCTTCAATCATAATTCTTGCCGGTGTCGGCATCGCCCGCGGCGATGCCGACACCTTATTTTCCAACAACCCTGTTTCAAGGGTCTTTTGCGGGGCGTTGTTTACCCCTTTTTGCCGATCAGATCGATAACGGTGATCTCCGGCGGGGCGAAAATGCGCACGGGCGGTCCCCAGGTGCCTGTGCCGCGGCTGACGTACAGAAGCTTGTTTTCCGCCAGGGTATGCAAACCATATATTCTTGGGAAATAAAGTTTGACGAGTAAGCCGAAGGGGAAAAGCTGGCCGCCGTGCGTGTGGCCGGAAAGCTGCAAGTTGAAATTGGCCGTCTCCCGAATATGCGGCTGGTGCTTCAAAAGCAGAACAAATCCGCTTTGCTTGTCGGCCAGCGCCTTCAGAAATGCCGTGCTTTTGGGCGTGGAGCCGGGTTTCCGGCCGGTGATGTCGTCTTCGCCGAAAATCGTAATTCCCGCCGCCTGCGTCACGTCGTCCCGCAGAATCTGAAAACCGGCGGCTTCGGTAAATTCAATGGAACGCGAAATGCCCGCGTAATATTCATGATTGCCCGGAACGGCAAATTTCCCGGCAGGCGCCGGGATTGCGGCAAAACGTCCGGCATCCGACATGATGTTGTCCAGCTCGCCGTCGAGCAAATCACCTGTGGAAACCAGAATATCTGGTTCGGCATCACGGATTTTCTCCAGTACGGGCGTGAGGCGGTCGTTGCGGATAATGATGCCTACATGGACGTCGGAGATCTGAACGATGCGAAGCTTACCCTCCCCGGGGAGAACCTGCTGCACGGGAATTTGCAGGGTCTTGACCCGGACGCGCCGCGCATCGATGCAGCCGTAAACCACCAAACCGGCGGACAGAAGCACGGACAGGCCGAATGTGACGGCTTTCAGCGTCAGGGTGGCGGTTTCCGGGACGATCAGCTTGTGCAGGAGGCGGACCAGCTCGAGGGAGACGCTCAAAAAGAAAAATAGAAAGACAAACGCCATCCAGATATAGCCCACACAGGCTACTAAACGAGCAATCTGCTCGCAGTGAAGCGATTCCAGCGTTCGGACAACGACCGGCGCAAGGATCAGGAAAATGAGAAGAACCAGCAGCAGAACCTGCAGCGGACCGGAGAAATGGAGAACGCTTCGGGCGCGGAAAAAGAAATAAAAATTAATCCCGCTATACAGGCACAAAAAGGTTAAAAGAAAGAGAATCATCCTGATTTCCATAGTCGGCTGCTGTTCGGTTGAAAACTAGAGGAAAACAAAGCGAAAGTCAATCATTAAGGCGGATCGGCCCCCGGGCGCAGATTGAGGTTGACAAGGGAAACCCCTTCATATAAATACGACTTCTCTTCAAGGCAGGCCGATGTAGCTCAGCTGGTAGAGCAACTGATTCGTAATCAGTAGGTCGGCGGTTCGAATCCGCCCATCGGCTCCAGTCAAATCAATGGTTTCGGCGATTAAGGCAAACGCCCTTTTTCTTTTTCTAGGCAAAAATTCGCACCATATTCCCACTTCTCGCAAATTCCGGGCCGAATCCGGAGCCGGTCGGCGCTCAGGCGGAAGGATGTTCGAGGACGATCTTGATCGCCCCTTGGGTGCCCTTGGAGAGAAAGGTTTTTACGGCATCCCGCCAGCGGTCCATGGGAAACCGGTGGGTGATGAGTTTGCTGACGGGCAGGCGCCTATCCGCAATCACTTGCGCGGCGATGTCGAAGGAGGAGGGAAGAGACCCTTCCTGTAGAATGTGGCAATTGATGCCCGTGACGTGCAGTTCCTGGTGCCACATCGGCGAATAGTCGATTTTCCCGGGTTTGAAGTTGACGCCCACAATCACGACCGTGCCCCGGCTTCGCGCCCACCGCAGTGAGTTGTTCAGGCTTCCGTCATTCCCGATGGAGTCAAAGATCACGTCGAACCCTCCCAGGAGGATTCGATTGCCGAAATACCCCTCGAAGTACTTTGCGCCGGTTTGTTCGGCTATGCTTCGGTAAGGGTCCTGCCGCTCCGTAATGATCTCGTCCGCGCCCAGCGCACGGGCCATGTCGGCCTGGAAGGGATACCGCGCCAGTGCGGTCACTTCCGCATCTTTGGCCAGGGCCTTCACCGCCGCGACGGTCAAGAGCCCGATGGTGCCGCATCCGACGACCAGCACGCGGTTTCCCGCCGCGGGCGGATGCTTCAGGACCGCATGCACGGCGCAGGCCATCGGTTCCAGCAGGAGGGCCTCGTCATTGGACAGATGGTCCGGAACCTTGAAGGGCTGTGTTTTGTGCACGACCATCCGCGGGGAAAATCCGCCGCCCACATCCGTCAGCGGCAGAGCCCTTGCTCCCAGGTTTTGACAGAGCATGTATTCTCCCCGGGCGCACTGCGGACACATCGGGTCCAGTTCCATCTGAAAGCAGGACGGCCAGTCGATCCGAAGGCAAACCCGGTCGCCTTTCTGAAATCCGGCGACTTCATTTCCCGTTTCCATCACTTCCCCGAGCAGTTCATGGCCCAGGTACTTCCGGGCGATGCCCGGGGTTGCGGCGGGAAAGCACTTGGGATCCATTTCCATGAACATGAAGTGGATGTCCGTGCCGCACAGGCCGCAGGCCAGATTCCGCACTTTGAGCCAGCGGGGGTTGGGAATTTCCGGCTCCGGCACCTCGGCGTAGTGCGTCGGCGAAAAGGGCAGAAGAGCGGCATGCCGGTACAGCAGGGATGCGGCCTGAACCATGACGATCCGCGGAAGACTGTTGTCGAAATAAAGCGCTTTCATATTTGCTTCATTCCTTCCGTTGTCTGATGATGGGTGAAAGAAGAGTACAGGAAACCGGTTTGGCCTGTCAAGAAAATCATGGCCTTCGTCAGAATCGTCCGGAACGCTCCTGTTCCAAAACACTCTTTTGTTTTCAGGAAAAATTCCGGCGGAAAAAGCTTAAAAATCCTTGCAAAATTCTCTCGGAAGTGTTCAATAAATTCGCAATTACTGAAAAATACTTTATTACCATTTTGTTCAAAGCGGTCTTATGAAGCGGACAGCGAAAACGGTCTTCCTGCTGATCACGATGATTGCCTTTTTTTCGGGCTGCAAGGTGATGAATCCGCCGGCCTGGGTCGTCTATCACGCGGATGAAGACGGAATGTATTTGTACGATCAGGCAAATATCGAAAAAGACGAAAAACGGCACCTCCTGAAAATATGGGACGGAGCGCTTTTTAACGACGCGTTCAGAAAGAATAAGATACAGCCGAAAACCAGAGACGGGTCATTGCCCGCAGACCTGGCAGCCTTATCCATCGTCCGGAATCTCGAGATCATTGACTGCGCCAACAAAAAATACAAGATTTCCATTGTCGTTTTATACGATTCAAGCGGCAAAATATTGCTCTCCGGCTACGATGAGGATGATCCGGAATGGAAGGATATTCTGTGGTTGATGTTCCGGGCCAAGGACGGATCCGTTCTGCGCACGCCGTATAAAACCGATGCCTCCGGATGGAGAAAGATTGTTCCCGATTCACACGGCGATTTGCTGTGCAAAGCCGTCTGTAAGTCCTGATGCCTTTCGATTTACTATGTCCCGTTTTCCATGGCCGACCAGAAGCCTCCCGGCCCTTGCAATGCATGGATGAAAAAGGGAAAAGAGTCATTATTTTCTTGACATAGGAGGACATGCCCCCTATACTTCAACCGTAAAAAGAAGAACTCATCCCTTACGTTATAATTTTCAATGCGGTGATTCACTTTCTTGTGAAAAGGATCGGGCATGAAGAAAATTACCAAGTCGATGATTTCCGATTATATTCTGGGCGTCGTTTTAATGCTGCTGACGCTTTTTTTCTTTCTTCTCTCGTGGGGTCCTCTCGAAACGCTCGAAAACGGCCTTTATGACTTGCGGGCCAGTTTACGCGTAACATCCTCGAAGGCTCCGGTCGCCGTCATTGCCGTTGATGAACAAAGCATTGCCAACCTGGGCCGGTGGCCCTGGCCCCGCGCTCATATCGCCTCAATGGTCGAACTGCTGCAATCCTACCAGGTCAAAGTCATCGGCCTGGACATCATTTACTCGGAAAAAGACGTCAACCAGGGGCTCGTCGAGGTGCGCAACCTGATCCGGTCCATAGAAGGAGAACCGGAGCCGGCTGAGCCTCAAGCCGCCGAAGCGAACCCGCCCGCGTCTCGGAAAGCCGCCGCCCAGAGCAGGCCGGATCCCAAGAAGCAGGCGCTTTCGGATGTTTTGACGGCGCTCAAAGAATCCGAAAAAAGGCTCGACAATGACACGATTCTGGCCAATGCGATCTCTGCCGGCAAAAATGTCGTCCTGCCGTTGTTTTTTGTTCCCGGTCCGCCGACGGGACGAACCGCCTCGAATCTTTCGCCCGATCTGCTGAGAAACTCCATTTCTCCGGCCGGTGTGGACGACAGCATCACCGCGCGGGCCATGGTTCCGCCCATTCCCGAATTTGCTTCGGGCGCCCTGGGATTGGGGCACATCAATATTTTTTCGGATGCCGACGGCACGGTGCGCAGCGAGCCGTTGTTTATCAATTTTGAAGAAAAGCTCTTTCCTTCGTTCGCCCTGCAGCTGACCTTGAAATACCTCAATTACGATTTGAAACAGATACGCCTCGGAAAAAATATCACCTTCGGCCGCAAGAAAATTCCGGTTTATGAAAACAACCGGATGCTGATCAGTTTCAACGAGAGGATTCCCTATTATTCGTATTTTGATGTCGTCAATAAAAAGATCGCGCCCGATGTATTCAAGGACAAGATTGTGATCATCGCGCTCTCCGCGGCGGGGCTGGGCACGATGCAGGTCACGCCGGTCGCCGTCAATGTGCCGTCCGGAACCGTCATCGCCAACGTAATCGACAACATCATCAACGGCGACCACATTACACGTCCGGATTGGGCGCTCACGCTGGAACTCATCGTGATCCTGCTCTTCGGCCTTTACGTCGCGCTGGTCATTCCGCACATCAAGGCCGGGATCAGCGCGGCGGTTTCTCTGGTTCTTCTGTTGGTCTGGATGACGGCGACGATTTACCTTTTTGCCGCCTACGGGTACTGGGTCAAGGCGATGTATCCGGCGCTGCTGCTGCTCGTCGGCTACATCGTGATCGTCTCCAAACGGTATCTGCTCACGGAAAAGGACAAGGATCGCATGGAAGCGGACAGCGTCGAAACCAACAAAATGCTCGGGCTGTCCTTCCAGGGTCAGGGACTGCTGGACATGGCGTTCGACAAATTCCGTAAGTGCCCCGTGGAGGACGAGTCCGTGAAGGACCTGCTCTACAATCTGGGCCTCGATTTCGAGCGAAAGCGGATGTTCAATAAGGCGGTGGCGGTATACCAGCACATCGCCCAGGCCGGAGATTTCAAGGACATCAACGACCGCATCAAAAAGCTGACGACAGCCGGGGAAACGATGATTTTCGGTCTTTCCGGGGCCAAAAAGGAAGCGACGGTCATCATGGAGAACACCGAAGTCAAGCCGACCCTGGGGCGTTATGAAGTCGTCAAGGAACTGGGGCGCGGCGCCATGGGTACGGTGTTCCTGGGCAAAGACCCGCGCATCAACCGGGAAGTGGCCATCAAGACGCTGCGTTACGAGGAGATTGACGCCGAACAGATCGACGAAGTGAAGAAAAGATTTTTCCGGGAGGCGGAAGCGGCCGGCAGGTTGTCCCATCCGAATATCGTGACCATTTACGATGTCGGTGAGGACTACGACATTGCCTACATGGCCATGGAACTCTTGGACGGTTCGGATCTGGCCAAATACACCAAAAAGGAAAATCTGCTGCCGGTTCCGGAAATCGTGCGGATCGTTTCCGCCGTCGCATCGGCCCTGGATTATGCCCACGCCAACGGCATCGTGCACCGCGACATCAAGCCGGCCAATATCATGATTCTGAACAACGGGGAGGTTAAGGTTGCGGATTTCGGCATCGCCCGCGTGATGGCCACGTCGAAGACGCAGACCGGCGTGGTCCTCGGGACGCCCAGCTACATGTCGCCGGAGCAGATTGCCGGCAAAAAGGTGGATGGACGATCCGATCTGTTTTCCCTGGGCGTGGTGCTCTATGAGTTGATTTCGGGAGAAAAACCGTTCAACGGCGACAGCATTGCCACACTGATGTATAATATCACCACCACTGCGCCGCAGGCCATTCAGGAACTGTCTCCCGACCTTCCGGATGCCATGGCCCGGATTGTGGAAAAGCTGCTGGCCAAGGATGTGGAGGCCCGGTACCAGACCGGGAAAGCACTGGCGGATGATTTGCTGGCCTGTTTGAAATAAGGAGGCTTCCTTGAATCTTACGGCTTGCGGGAAAACCGATCAGGGGTTGGTCAGAGCCAACAACGAAGACAATTTTTATCTGGATGAGAAGATGGGGCTTTTGGTTGTGGCCGACGGCATGGGCGGCCACGCGTCCGGAGAGAAGGCCAGCGGTCTTGCGGTGAGTCTCATCCGGGATTATTTTCAGGGGCCGCAAAAAATCATCGGCAGCCCGGATCCATCGTTTTCCGAGGCCACCAACCGGCTCGGCTGCGCCATCCGTCTGGCGAATCAGGCCGTTTATGAAGTCGCCCAGAGCTCCCCCCAGTTCAAGGGAATGGGAACCACCATCGTGGCGGTGCTGCTCACCGGCCGCAAACTGAGCATCGCCCACATCGGCGACAGCCGGGCGTACCTGATCCGCGCCGGCAGCATAGACCAGCTGACGGACGATCATTCCATGGTGCAGGAACAGGTGAAGCGCAATCTGATCACTCAGGAAGAAGCCGACCGGTCGGAGATGAAAAATATTCTCACGAAAGCGCTGGGGATTCAGCCGGAAATTGAAGCGGATCTCGATGAACTGACCGTGATGGACGGCGATATTTTGCTCTTGTGCACGGACGGATTCAGTAATATGGTGACGGACGACGACGCGCTCGACATGATTTCTTCTGCCCAGAACGGCTCCGCCGCCTGTGAATCCATGATTGACGCCGCCAATCGAAACGGCGGGAAAGACAACATTACCGTTGTGATCGGCTATGTTTGGAAGGAAAAGTGGTATTCGGCATTGATGAAATTCATGGAATTTTTCCGGAGGTGATATATGGCAAAAGTTTTATTGAAATACAAAGAAGCCGCCGTCAAGGAAATCGCGCTGGACAAGGAGTCGACGACGATCGGCCGCAAGCCGGACAACGACATCGTCATCGACAATCAGGCGGTGTCCGGGCACCACGCCTCCATCACGATGGAAGGAGACCGGCTCGTGCTGGAGGATCTGGGCAGCCTGAACGGCACCTTTGTGAACGGCCAGAAAATCTCCAAAACGGAGCTGTTCAACGGCGACGTGATTCTGATCGGCGTGCACACCCTGAATGTCACTTCGGAAAAAAACCGGTCACAGGAAACCAAGGGCTTCGCCGTGCGGGGCCGCTCCATGGATGAAACCATGGTGATTGCGCCGGATGACCAGAAGAAAATCATCGCGGCCGCGGACAAAAACCTTCCAGAGCCGCTGGGCGGCTTCGTGGTTCTGGAAGGATCGACACAGCAGAAAGAATACGAACTGAAGGAAAGAGTGTCCGCCATCGGAAAGGAAGACGGGTCGGCCATCAAATTGAAGGGGCTGTTTGCGCCCAAATTGGCGGCCATGGTCAACCGCAGGAAAGAAGGCTACTTTATAACCCCGGCCGGCGGCAAGGAACTCAAGGTCAACGGCAAAATCATTGACCGCCGCTGCGATCTCAAAGACGGGGATCTGGTGGAAGTCGCGGGTCTGAAACTGCAATTTTATCTCAAGGAGTAGGGGATCAACGCTCATTCGTCCACAAGATCACTCCATACGGGCGGCCCCCTTCTGGTTTCTTTGCGGTCTTGCGAATGAACGCATGATCTGGTAGGAAGCGAATCGGT
>ERZ795050.2986-NODE-2986-length-17473-cov-8.882995_pt1 | contig 17473 bp, 14 predicted proteins | sample MGYA00375134_ERZ795050 | MGnify/ENA primary metagenome ERZ795050 (study PRJEB30179, sample SAMN05720221) | activated sludge metagenome | isolation source: Anaerobic digester | place: Japan | collected 2015-05-26 ... | reverse complement strand
CTTCCCCATGCCCCATTGAAGGGTATATAAAGTCAAAGGTTTCGGGACTATACACGCGGTTATATGTCTAATACATATTCCAGGATGGGCACCGAAGCAAAAAAGAAAAAAATAAAGAAGGTGTAAGATATGTCTGAAAAGGGTTTGGTATATATAATGGCTACGGTAATGGTGACTCTATTTGTGTTTTTACTGCCTGGCCTGGCTGAAGAAGCAAGTTCAACGCCGATCGCAAAGAATGCTTCAATCCTCATAGAATTCCAGGTATTCACACCCAACAATCTGACTGTAGAGACGGGGACCACTGTAACCTGGCTCAATGCTGACCGCGATTTCCATAAGATCAAAGGTGACAAATTTGAGTCGGAGAATTTGATTCGCGGGGATACATTCAGCTATACATTCGATAAAGCTGGAACCTATGAATATATCCTGCATTCCGCACTTTGAGTTCTGGATTTAGTATTTTTGCCGCTATCGATTTAGTTAATTAAATGAAAATATTTTAATTAATTAGGATTTTCTTGCTAGATAATTTTACACTATGTTGGTTTGGATCGATTTTCTCTTGAGGGATAAGATGGCAAAAAGGTCCTCTCAATTGACGCGATATGGCAAGCAAATAAATTATTAATGTATATAAATATTGCAAATTATGATTATATTTAAGAAATCGTTAGCGGGAAAAATACTCAGTTTAGAAAGTTAAAGTGCGGAAGGAGGGATATATGGACGCGCTAAATCCATCTGTCAAAGGAAAGATTATTGTTACGTAGTGTTGCGTCAAGTAAAATTGCATTTGAGGATATTGAGTTCTGAGCGCATTCGGCTGCATTTCAGAGGTCTCTGCCAGGCGCAAGATCGCAGCCGGTGCAGCGATAGCAGCCGGTTAAGGCCGCACTGCCCTCCAGTCCGGACCTCTCCAGCGCAGCCTTCAGATACCATGCAAGCTCCAGCAGCCGCTCCTGAGAGGGCCTTTGCATCTGCGCCTCCCCGGCACGAAGGGGGTGGGGATAGACGGCACGCAGCACAGGCATGACGCCCCTCTCAGTGAGATGGCAGATGCACTCCTTAAGGGAGATGTCCGACTCTCCGAGACCCACGAGAATATTGGTGAAGACCCTGCCCCTGCCGAAGACCTCCACCGCCTCCACCAGCGCGTCCATTATCTCGTCGTAGGATATGCCGGGGCAGACCCTGGCAAAAATCTCCCTGTCAGCACACTCCAGGTTGTACTTGACCTCATCAGCCCCGGCATCCTTGAGGATCCTGTTGACGCCGGGAAAGGGGCTGATCGATATGCCCACCGGCACGCCGAAGCCCCTGAGGCCTCTCACAATGCGGGCCACCCTCTCAGCCTCATGGCGGGGCGAGACCTCCACCCCGCTGGTCAGTGTGATGACCTTGAGGCGGCCGGTTTCAGCCGCTCCCGCCACCATCTGCCGCACAGCCTCATCCGTCTTTATCCCTCCATGCAGTCGAGGGACTGCACAGAACTTGCAGTCGAAGATGCACCTCTCAGAGACAGTGACGTATGCCTGCTCAGGGCAGTGCAGGAGCGGCGGGACCAGCCGTCCCTCCGCCACATCCCTGCCATCCAGCATTAGTGCAACTTTATCGCCGCCAGAAAGCCGCACCAGCTTCAGGGGCGATCTGTCCGCCAGGGAGAGGCGCACAATTCGCGGTCCCGACTGAAAGAATATAGATCCCTCTCCAGCACCCGGCCCGGCTGTGGAAACCGGCCCCTCAGGGAGAGAGGCATCCGCCTGCACAGTTCCTATGGAGAGCAGCAGCGCCTTGGTCTCAAGATCCATGACGAAATCTATGCTCTACTGCCATAAATCTGTGATCCCTGCGCCAGGGGTTCAGCCCTAGGCCACTGTCACCACATTGCTCTGGGCCAGGAGGGGCCGGTTGATGTCGTCTTGGAACATGCGGAAGTCGTACTGACCCGGTGTGGAGGGAAGCTGCCAGGTCATGCTGCCGCAGCTCCGCGCTCCGATGGCCTTCTTTCCAAGGTCGAACTTGTCCGGCCGTGTCATGCCATACATCCCTATCACACCCGTTCCGGAGAGAGGAGCTCCCCAGAAGGTGACTGTGACAACTCCCCCCGGAGAGACGCGGGAGGGCTCGGCGATCACCTTGTGGCCGGAGGTGGCCTTAACCAGCACGGCATTGCTCTGGGCGGCGGGGGCTGATGCCCCGGTAAGAAAGAGCTTGAAGATATAGCTTCCCGGCTGGGATGGCGCAAATGTGACAGATCCCGACTCCCTTCCGGAGAGAGGCTGCCGCTCCACAGCCTGGGAGGAGTTGTCCTTATACATGCCGATCCAGTCGCTCTTTCCTCCGAAGGCCCCACTGAAGCTGACTGTGATCTTCTCGCACGTCAGAACGGAATCGGGTGAAGCCTTCAGGAGAGGCACAGTTACATTGAAGGGCAGGGATAGAATCCTCGATCCATTTGCATCCTGCATGGACAGCTCATAGGAGCCCTCTTTCTCTGGTGCTGCAAGTACTGCATCTCCGGATGTGTTTATGCCCAGATAGATGCTGTTCAGCTCAACTCCACCGCTGGATGGCCCCTCTGTCAGCACCGCCCAGACAGAAAAGACGGGAGCTGTGAAGTTTATGTCCATCCTGCTGCCGGGAAGGTAGCTCTTGCCGAAGAGCTGCATTGCAGCCCCGCCGCTCCCCTCCGCCTTTCCTTCAATCCTGCGGGGGCTGGCCCGAGGATACCTGTCCACGCTGGAGCCTCCTGGGATGGCATGCTCGCTGTCGCAGATCCGGATGCCCTCGCAGCCCTCCTCCGGATCGTTGAAATCGCTGTAGTTGTTGCCAGTTCTGCCGTCATCCCAGTTGTTCTGGCCGTCGTCATAGGCATTCTCCTCGTTGGAGAGATTGTTGCTGTAGATTGTGTTGTTGGTGGATACAGCCTTCTCGGAAGGCATGGCATTGTAAGAGATGACCACTCCCTTTTCCCGGGACTTTGTCTTCTGGGCAGCTTCCAGGAATGAGATATAGATGCCCTTCTCATTTCCTATGAAATCATTTCCGGTGACGATATTGTCCCTGCAGCCGTCCAGATATAACCCGCTTTCACCGCCCGTAGCATAATTGCCCTCTATGAGGTTGCCATCGCTATCCAGCAGGCATATGGCATCGAACCGGCTGGCCAGAAAGGTGTTTTTGTAGATCCGGTTTCTGTCGCTGCCCTGCAGCTTGCAACCATAGCGGTTGTCCCTCACATCGTTGCCGGCAATGAGACAACCGCTGCAGTTTTTAAGCAGCACTCCCTCTTTGCCGTTTCCCTGGATCACATCTCCGGAGATGGTGTTGTTGGCTGCCTCCATGATGAGAATCCCAACGTTTCCGCAGCCGCTGGCCATGCACCCCCGGATGATATTGTCATCCGACTGGACGAGAAATCCAGCGTCTGCAGTCCAGCCGCTGGCGCTGGTTGCCCATAAGCCCTCCACAACCACCCCGTCCGCAGCGATGGTGATGGCAGGTCCGCTCTCAGTCTGAATGTGGGGCAGGCTGCCCTCAGAGGTGATGCCTCTGAGCGTTACCGGCCTGTCCAGGATCAGGCTCTCCCGGTACTCCCCCCCGGAAATCTGCACAGTCTCCCCCTCCGGTGCTGAGTCTATGGCCGCCTGGATGCTCTCTCCAGGCCGCACTGAGATGGCTGCACTCGCGCCTGCCGCGGTGAGGCAGGCGGCTATCAGAAGCGCCATGATTGCAGTTGAGATTTTGATGAGTCTGTCCGGCAGGGGATGCATAGGAGACATAAGATCCCCATCATCCAGAGGAGTATATAAAGAAGGAGGGCCCATCTATTCTCCAAAGGGAATATCAATGGATCCAAACGGGCTTTTCCTCTACTTCGTCTACGCCTTCACCACCATATTCGTCATCGTCAATCCGGTTGAGGCCACGCTGGTCTATGTCACCCTCACCGCCTCCTGCAGCGCAGCGGAGAAGAGCCGCATCAACAGGCGCACCACCACCGTGGCCTTCGCCATAGCCATTCTCTTCGCCCTGGGCGGGGATGCCATTCTGGACATCTTCGGCATAACCGTCGACAGCCTGCGCGTGGCCGGCGGCATACTGCTATTTCTGGTGGCCATAGACATGCTGCGCGGAGTGCGCCAGCAGAAGAAGGTGACCGAGGCAGAGCTGATGGACGCCAATGAAAGGGATGACGTATCCATATTTCCCCTGGCCATACCCCTGCTCACAGGACCTGGGGCCATCACGACTGTGGTTGTGCTGATGGGAGCCGCAGAGACTGTGGGCGAGAAGGCGCTGGTGCTGCTGGCCATTGCTCTCACCTTCCTGGCCACCTTCTTCATACTCAAGTTCTCAGAGTACATCGATCAGGCCCTGGGAATCACCGGAATCATGGTCATGACCAGGATCATGGGGCTGATACTGGGGGCGGTGGCTGTGAACTTCGTGGCCGCTGGCACCTGGAACCTGTACCGCAGCATGGCTCTCTCCGGCACATGACGGAAGGAAGGGATATAGATACGAAGAGCAATGCGGGGATGCATAAAATATAGGTATGTGTATAGGTCCATGAATTCAGCATCTATCGGCCCATTTCGTGCCATTCTCTGCTGCCTTCTCATTTAGAGTCTTTTTTGGTGGGCATAGTCTAACGATATCGTTTGCTTATTAGATGCATGTCAATTTATATTAATCACGCCCGGACTGAATCAGCATCTACCGACCTACTCTCAAGCACCTAAACACATACAAATATAGTATTTTTCTATGAGCAAAAATAGGTCGTGTACTCAGATCATTGACAAGACACCCTGAATGTCATCAGATTATTGTTTCTCGGGCTTGTCGAGCAGTCCCTTCTTGCTTAGCAGCTCTCCGCTCCTGGCATGCGCCCTTCTGGAGACGGAATCATTGGCCTTCTCCATCTCGCGGGACTCGTCTGCCAGGCGTGCCGCAGCGCGCATGACCTCGTGGCCTGCTGCCGCAGCGAGGGCAATGGCAGGAAGCTCTTTGAGGCGGAAGCATGCGGCTGCATCGATGCCGGCCACTGCCTGGGCCATGTAGAGGGCGCCCACTGCCTTGGCCCGGGCGTAGGGATTTGTGAAGTTCATGCGTTCGGCGCACTTCTCAGGTGTGGCCAGGATGGTGGGGAGACTGGGCGCACCTGAGGCGATGCTGGCCATCGCCGAGTCCAGCTCCTCCTGCACCAGGCGTATGGCTCCGCAGGCTGCCAGGACCTTCAGTGCGTCCGAGTTGAAGAGGGCCATCTCAGCAGGGTCGAGGAACTCGCGCTTGGCTCCGATGAGCGGGTCCATGGGCAGGATGATATAGCCGAAGCCCTCTGCTGCCAGGGCGTCGCGGGCCTCCTTCTTGGAGGGGCCGTCGGATATGACTATGGTTGGCGTGCCCCTGAACAGCTCCCGTGCGGCTGCGGGTCCTGGTGTGGCTGCGTTGGGGCTGGAGATGACCACCAGCTGCGGCTGCCAGGCCAGGAGCTCCGCTGCAGCCTCGCCCTCCTTTCTGGTCATCTTGGGGCCGAAGCTGATGATCTTGAATTCGATGTCGGTTCTCTCCGCAATCTCGTCTAAGGAGAGGTCGATAGCCATGGATGTGGCTATGTTTCCGAGCTTGACAAAGCCGATCTTGAACATGCCGACGGCTGGGACGCGTGAAGATAAAAGGATTGCCTCTGCGATGGCTTTGCTTTCAAAAAGAGAGATCTCTGTGGAGCGCATCTTCACTGATGGATTCAGACTCGGCACTTGTAGCCTTGCTATCTGCCGTCCGGGTGAGGGGAAAGAGATCCCGGCCGCCTGGAAAATATCACAGAAATTAGAAGTTAGTATCCCATGCCGCCCTCGCGCGCACACCATGCGTGTCCAGCACTCCTCATGCGCCTCTGTCCCCCGGCGGAACCCGCTGCCGGATATTGCAGCAAATGTCAACCGGAGAACCATTTCAGATGCCTATGCGCTCTTCTGCGCCTCCAGATACAGAGGCAAGCACTCCTCCTCCCGCAGGAAGGAGTCGAGCTTGAGTATGGGAACAATGGGAATCCCTTCGTAAAACAGCACATCCTCTTCAATCAGTGTTACTATCAGCGGCACCACATCATTCTCGCCGGTCGCAGCTCTGTAGAATTCGCACCTCTCTCTGTGCTGCTTCACTGCCTTGAGGAGCGCTGAGAGCCTGTGGCGGCTGCCCGACCACTTCTTGCACTCGGCAAGAAATACCCGCTCGTCCTTTCTGGCAATGACATCATACTGCCTCCGTCTCTTGCCGGATGTTATAACCCGGACCCGCTGGACATCAAAGCCGTTCTCCTGGAATATGAAGGCCGCCAGCCTCTCGAAGTTCTGCCAGACCGCCTCCTCCGAAGCCCTTTGCAGGTCGGCGGCGCTCCTGATCTCCTCGAAGTTCAATGCCACAAGGCTACTCCGGCTGCTGCTGGCTGATGCAGTGCACTGTGCCAAGCCCCTGCACCATCTCCCGGCAGTTGATGCCCACCACCCTCCTCTCCGGAAATGCCTGGCCGATGATCTGCAGGGCCTTTTCGTCGTTCTCATGGCCGAATACCGGCACCAGCACCACATCATTGCCGATATAGAAGTTGGCATAGCTGGCCGGCAGCCTCCGCTCCTCGCCCACCCGGCCGGGCATGGGCAGCTTGATCACGTGCAGTGGCCTGCCGTCCTGGTCCGTCTCGGAGAGAAGCCGCTCGTAGCATCTCTTCAGTGGGAGATAATTCTCATCCTCAGTGTCCTCCTCAAAGGCGCAGAGAACCGTATCGGGAGCGACGAACCTTGCTATGTCGTCCACATGGCCGTCAGTGTCGTCTCCTGCTATGCCCTCCGGCAGCCAGATGATCTTGTCCACGCCCAAATACTCCCGCAGATAGACCTCGATCTCATCTTTGCTGAGCGCAGGATTGCGATTGGGATTGAGCAGGCACTGCTCTGTGGTAAGGAGAGTTCCGCAGCCGTTGACGTCGATCGATCCGCCCTCCAAGACTATGCCGGGCTTGAAGCACTCCATCTTCAGGTCGTCGTTGATCTGACAGGCGATCCTGGCATCGCCCATCAGCTCCGGATACTTCTCCCCCCAGGCGTTGAAGATCCAGTTGACTGCCGCCACCCGCCCCCTGCCGGGCCTGACATCTCGATTGACCACAAAGGTTGGGCCGTAGTCCCTGAACCAAACGTCGGCGTAGCTGATGATGTGAAAGCGAATGCGCTGCAGGTCGACCTTCTCCCGGCGCAGAGCGTCGACCACGGAACTGAGCATGATATCGTCTTTGACCAGCAGGTTGACCTTCTCAGATTTGTGAATGGCCCTGATGATGGAAAGGTATGCCCTCTCCACGGCCTCGATATCGGGAAAGCTGTCCAGGTCGTAAGGCCAGGAGAGCCATATGGCCTCATGCCTCTCCCATTCCGCAGGCATATGGTAGCCCAGGGAACGAGGGGTGTCCTGCAGACACAATTTCCGCTCCGCGGCCCGGCCCCTCCCGGCTGCCACGGCTCGCGTCTTTTGGCTCTCCTCCTCTCTTACCATTTCGATGACCGGCCAGTAGACGTCAGGGCGGCGGCTCCTGAAGAAGCCCCAGCCCTCCCGCACTGCCTCGTTCCTGGCCAGGTCGAGTGTCACCACCAGCACCTCCTGGGAGCTGCCGCTGGCCTCGGCGATGATCCTCCCGAATGAGTCGGAGACGAAGGAACCCCCCCAGAAGATCAGGTCGTCCTCCCGGCCCACCCTGTTGGCCGCAGCCACGCAGACGCTATTGGCGATGGCATGGCCTCGCTGCACCGTCTGCCAGGCGTCGTGCCAGTCCCCCTCCTCCGGCCTCTCCTCTCCCCTGATCCAGCCTATGGCCGTGGGATAGAAGATTATCTGGGCTCCGTCCAGTGCGGCAACGCGGGCGGCCTCAGGAAACCACTGGTCAAAGCAGATGAGTGTGGCAAATCTGGCATAGCGGGTGTTGTAGACCCGTATCTCCTCTCCTGGATCGAAATAGCTCCTCTCGTAGAAGTGGGGGTCGTGTGGAATGTGCACCTTTCTGTATGTGGGCAGCAGGCTGCCGTCTGCGTCGATCACTGCAGCGGAGTTGTAATATCCGGAGACGTCCTTTTCGAATATCGGCACGATTATCACTATCTGCAGCTCCCGGGCGAGGGCAGAGAACGCCTCGGTGGAGGGGCCGGGGATTCTCTCGGCCAGCTCAAATGCCATGGATGCATTTTGTGCGTCTCGATCTCGCTGGGGAAAATAGCGGGTACGATAGAGCTCGGGCAGGCAGACGATTTGAGCGCCTCTGTCTGCAGCCTCCCTGACCAGCTCCAGGGCTCGCTTTAGGTTGAGATCGATATCCTCCGAGATCTGGGTTTGAATCAATGCAATTGTAACAGCCGAAGGTGCTTTTCTTGCAGCCATGAAGCCTATCTCCGCCGGATAAGAGGGATCACGGGTTTAACTAGATGGCGGGATTTAGAAAAGAATCTTTTGCCGAGCCATGCCCCGGCCGTGTATTATCCGGAAGGTTGCTGTGCCGGTTATGGCACGCAACTTTTCTTGCCGGATCTTATTTTCTCACAGGCCCCCAGCCGTATACATGATCACGAAGGCAATCTTTATAGGGAAGAAAATACCAGCAAGCCTGCGGCAGCGCTGATACCCGCGCAGATGAGCGGCCGTAAGGCACGAACTCTCGACCGTTAAGGGTTTAAATCAGATCAGCGCAGTTGGGGGACGGCCAATGAAGCGCCAAGGTGGCGGAGCGGCTACGCAAATGCCTGCAGAGCATTACCACTCCGGTTCGAATCCGGACCTTGGCTTACAATTTTCCGGCAAATATTTCGCAACTGTCATCTCAGCTTTCTCCGGGCCTCTGCCCCCAATCGACCATTCCAAAAAAACGATTATTCATGCGTTTTATACTTTAATAAAATTTTGTAAATATTTTAGGGAAAAGCTTATATTGTCTCAAGTTATTTAGTTACAGTCCTAATTATTCAGGAGGCTTAATCAGTTTTGAGCGAAGTGACAGGCTACGATGCCAGCCAGATTCAGGTTCTGGAGGGCCTTGAGGCGGTCAGGCGCAGGCCTGCCATGTACATAGGCAGCACAGACGCCCTGGGCCTGCACCATCTGGTCTACGAGGTAGTGGACAACAGCGTGGACGAGGCCCTGGGGGGTTACGCGAAGAGAATCGATGTCATCCTCCGTCAGGACGGCAGCGCCTCAGTGTCAGATGACGGCCGCGGCATTCCAGTGGACAGCCATCCCCAATACAGTCGCCCTGCGCTGGAGATAGTGATGACTGTGCTTCATGCCGGAGGCAAGTTCGATCATGCATCCTATAGCGTATCCGGCGGCCTGCACGGAGTGGGCGTATCCGTGGTCAATGCCCTCTCCCTCTGGATGGAGGTGGAGGTGAGACGGAACGGTCAGGTCTACCGGCAGCGCTACGAGCGGGGCAGAATCGCCTCACCTGTGGAGGTGGTGGGCAAGAGCGAGCACACCGGAACTACAGTCACCTTCCAGCCAGATAGCTCCATCTTCGAGGAAACCGAATTCAGCTTCGACACTCTCTCTGCCAGGCTGCGGGAGCTGGCATTCCTAAACCGGGGCCTGGCCATCAGCATAAAAGACGAGCGCTCTGGCAGGGAGAACCATTTCTGCTATGAGGGTGGCATCATCTCCTTCGTCGAGTACCTCAATGCCAATAAGGAGGTTCTGCACAAGCCCCCTCTCTATTTCTCGCGCAGCAAGAACGGAACGCAGGTGGAGGTAGCCCTGCAGTACAACAACTCCTACAATGAGAATGTCTTCTCCTTCGCAAACAACATCAACACCCGCGAGGGCGGAACACATCTCATGGGATTTAGAGCTGCCCTCACCAAGACCGTCAACGAGTATGCGAAGTCCAATAAAATCTTTAAGACCGATTTGAAGCTGGGCGGCGAGGACCTGCGAGAGGGGCTGGTAGCGGTGATCAGCGTCAAGCTGCCAGATCCCCAGTTCGAGGGCCAGACCAAGACCCGCCTCGGCAACAGCTCCATCCGGGGTCTGATAGAGTCCATGGTCTCGGAGGGCCTGGCCGAGTACTTCGAAGAGAATCCGACAGTTGCCACCACCATTGTGGAGAAGGCGGGCGAAGCCATGCGCGCTCGCGAGGCTGCCAGAAAGGCAAAGGAGCTGACCCGCAGGAAGAATGCCCTGGGCTCGGGAGGGCTGCCGGGCAAGCTGGCCGACTGCTCTGATAGCGACCCGTCCAAATGCGAGATCTACATAGTGGAGGGCGAGTCTGCCGGCGGAAGCGCGAAACAGGGTCGCAACCGCCACTTCCAGGCCATCCTCCCCCTGCGTGGCAAGATCCTCAATGTGGAGAGGGCCAGGCTGGACAAGATCCTCAAGAACGCCGAGATACGCAATATGATCGTGGCTTTCGGAACGGGCATAGGCGACGACTTCGACATCACCAAGGCCCGCTACCACAAGGTGGTCATAATGACAGATGCAGATGTGGACGGCTCGCACATTCGCACACTGCTCCTCACATTCATCTACCGCTACATGAGGCCCCTGATCGAGGCGGGCTATGTCTTCATAGCCCAGCCGCCCCTCTACATGGTCAAGAAGGGAAAGCAGGTCAGCTATGCCTACACAGATGAAGAGCTCAACGAGCTGGTCAGGTCCATGGCCAAGCCTGCGATACAGAGGTACAAGGGCCTGGGAGAGATGAACCCGGAACAGCTTTGGGAGACCACCATGAACCCTGAGAAGAGGACCATGCTAAAGGTGACGCTGGAGGACGCAGTGGAGGCAGACCGCATCTTCACAATACTCATGGGAGATCAGGTGGAGCCGCGGCGCGAGTTCATAGAGAAGCACGCCAAATATGTGAAGAACCTTGACATTTGAAGCGGATACGAGGTGGCTTTGACGGAAGTTCAGGTTAATCTAACTGAGGAGATGAAGTCCTCTTACATCGATTATGCCATGAGCGTCATCGTGGGCAGGGCTCTGCCAGATGTGAGGGACGGCCTCAAGCCGGTTCACCGGCGCATCCTTTATGCCATGTATGAGCAGGGCATGACCCACGACCAGCCATACAAAAAATCGGCGCGTGTGGTGGGAGATGTCATGGGCAAGTACCATCCCCACGGGGATGCGGCCATATACGAGACCATGGTGCGCATGGCCCAGACCTTCTCCATGCGCTATCCTCTCATCGACGGCCAGGGCAACTTCGGATCGATTGACGGCGATCCGGCTGCGGCCATGCGCTACACCGAGGTGCGGCTGACCAGTATTGCAGAAGAGCTGCTTGCGGACATCGAAAAGAATACCGTAGACTTCGTTCCCAACTACGACGGCACTCTAAAGGAGCCTCTTGTTCTGCCAGGCAAGATTCCCAACCTCCTGCTCAACGGCTCCACAGGAATTGCCGTGGGCATGGCCACAAACATCCCTCCCCATAACCTGAGGGAGCTGTCCGCGGCGATTATCCATCTTATAGACCAGCCTTCAGCCACCTTGGGCGAGCTGATGCAGATGCTGCCCGGGCCGGACTTTCCAACGGGCGGCTACATAGTTGGCCGGGCGGGGATTGAGGCCGCCTACAGCAGCGGCCGGGGCAGCATAATCCTCCAGGCCAAATCGGAGATTGAAGAGGGGCCGAGGAGCACAAAGATCGTCTTCACCGAGCTGCCATATCAGGTCAACAAGGCCAAGCTAATCGAGGATATGGCGGAGCTGGTCAAGGGTGGCCGGCTGGAGGGCATATCCGACCTGCGGGACGAGTCGGACAAGGACGGCATCCGCCTGGTGGTGGAGGTCAAGGCAGGCTTCAATGCCAGTGTGGTCCTCAATCAGCTTCACAAGCACACGGCTCTGCAGAGCAGCTATGGCATCAACAACATGGTACTGGTGGACGGCCTGCCCAAAACCGTCTCCCTCAAGGAGATGCTGGAGCAGTATATCTACTATCGCTCTACCGTTATAGAGAGGCGCACCCGCTTCGACCTGGATGCTGCAGAGAAGAGGGCCCATATCCTGGCCGGCCTGCTCATCGCTCTCCGCAATATAGATGAGGTCATAAGGATAATAAAGGCCGCTCCCTCGCCCAATGAGGCCAGGGATTCCCTGATGCAGACCTTCTCCCTATCCGAGGAGCAGGGCAGGGCCATACTGGATATGAGGCTGCAGAGGCTCACGGGCCTAGAGCAGGAGAAGATAGTCTCAGAGGCGGCTGAGCTGGAGAAGCTCATCGCCAGGCTGCGGCAGATCCTTTCAAGCAACCAGGAGATTCTGGCCATCATCAAGCAGGAGCTGGCGGAGCTGGCTGAAAATTACGGTGACGAGAGGCGGACCGCCATCATCGAGGCCAACGGCGAGGTCTCCCACGAGGACCTGATTCAGGAGGAGGATGTGGCTGTGACCATCACCTCCTCCGGCTACATCAAGAGGCAGCCTCTCACCACATATCGCAGCCAGCGGCGGGGCGGCAAGGGGGTAATAGGAGCCGAGACGAAGAGCGAGGAGTTCGTGACAGATGTCTTCACCGCCTCCACCAGGGACTACCTGCTCTTCTTCACGGACAAAGGCAAGGCCCACTGGCTGAAGGTCTACGAGGTCCCATCCCTGGGCCGGGCGGCGCGTGGCAAGTCCATTGTCAACCTGCTGCAACTGGAGCCAGACGAGAGGATCACCGGCGCCATTCCTGTGAAGAGCTTTGACTCGGGATTCATCGTCCTGGTCACGCGCAGCGGCAGCATAGTCAAGATGCCACTGCAGGCATTCTCCAATCCCAGAAAGGGCGGCATCAAGGCAGTGAACCTGAAGGGCGACAGCCTGGTCTCGGCAAAGCTCACTGACGGCAGCCGGGAGCTGCTCATCGCCACAAAGTTCGGCAAGGCCATTCGCTTCAAGGAGGAGGAGGTGCGGGCCTCCAATCGCGGCACAATGGGGGTCAAGGCCATCAGCCTGAGCCCGGGAGACGAGCTGATAAGCATGGATGTGATCCGGGTGGGGGCAGGATACACACTGCTCACCATCACAAATCGGGGCTACGGCAAGAGGACGGAGATGAGCGAGTACCCGCTGCAGAAGCGGGGCGGCATGGGCGTCAAGAACATCGACGCCAGGAAGGGCTTCGTCTGCTGCACCACAGCCGTCTCCGATGAGGACGAGCTGCTGGTGACAACCAAGGAGGGCGTGGTGATCAGGATTCCGGCCAGCGAGATCCGGGTGCAAGGCCGGGCCACCCAGGGTGTGCGCATCATGAATGTCAAGGCGGGGGACGAGGTGGTGGCGGTGGCCAGGATAAGCTGAGGCCGATCGCTGCTATTGGCATTTTTCCTTCGCATCTACACCTGCCAGATATCCCGGGGCATTTGTGTCAGGCTCACAGCCCCGCCGGGTGTGGTCAGGAACGTATCCTCGATTCCCACCACGCCTTTGTTCGGATAGAATATCTTGGGCTCGATTGCGATCGTCATATTGCTCTGCAGTATATGGTCCAGCGGCCCTATTACCGGATACTCGTCCAGCTCCAGGCCCACCCCGTGGCCGACAAAGCCGCATTTGTTGCCGTTGCTTCCGCCCAGGCTATCTCCGTACCCCAGCCTCGCCCCCTCAGCCTCTGACAGCTCGAAAAGCGCTCTGCCCGTCCGGCCGCTGACCATCTGCCCGGCCACCGTCTCCTCTATCAGCCGGGCTGCCTGATAGGCATCCTCAAGAGCAGGCTCCAGCCTGCCGATGGAAAAGATGCGGGTGGCATCGACGATATAGCCGTTGTAGATCCCCACGCAGTCCACGAACACCGGCTGGTTTCTCTTGATACGCGCAAATCCCGCCCCCTGGGGGAAGATGAGGGACGTGCCCCGCCCTCCGCTGGGCGAGGCCAGGAAGCTGGGATATGCCGCCTCCGGCCCGGCCATGACATGGCCCAGGGGGACGATGCTGTTGAAGCGGCGGAAGCGCAGGGAGCCCTGATGGCCCATGGAGCGCATAACAGACTCGATCCTGCAGATCAGGTCCACCTCCCTCATGCCCTCCTCCAGATAGTTCGGCACAGAATTGAAGCCTGCCTCCAGAATGCGCGCCGCCTCAGAAATCAGGCCCAGCTCGAACTCAGACTTGACGGACCTGATGTGCCTGATCCCCTCAGCCACATCGACGAGCCTGGCATTCTCCAGGGCCTTGTTGACCTTTAAATAGAAGCTGCAGGGCAGCACATCCATCTCCAGCCCGATCGTAGCCCCGGAGGGGATGCCCAGGTCCGACTTGAGGTTTCTCATGTTCTTGAGGGGCAAAACCTCCAGTGGCGACTCCTGCCTGGCCCTCTCCAGGCTCCTCTTCATCATGACGACCGGCTCGCCATCCCTGGGGATGTAGACCAGGCCGTCCTGAGCAGTGCCGCAGAAGTAGCAGATGTCTACAGCATGAAAGAGCAGTGCACCGTCCATGCCGCCGTGGCTTCCGTCTGACTCATCCTCCATCCCCTCCATGCGGGACTGCAATGCCTTTATCCTGCGCTCGATCTCTGACCTGGGGGTAAGAACATACTCCATTAGAAATTCACCATAAATTATTTATTTTGCTCTCAAATGATACAAAGGCAGTCTGATTGAAATATACTTCGATATGACATTCACTTCTCAGCCACCTCTGCCCGCCATTCGGGCAGCATCCTTTTGTGCTCAAACTCCTTGCCGGCCAGGGCGTCATCCTCTTCAATCCGACTCTGGCAGAACGCCTGGTACTGCTCCAGGGCCAGACGCTTTGGCTCCTCCATCGAGATCTCGCCGCCGTGCTCAAGAATGGCCCGCTGGTTGAGCTCTCCTATTTCCTCTGCAAGGAGGTGGTTCTTGGCAACAATGGTGTCCGGCTGCCGGACCGCGGGCACCCTTCCAGGAAGTGAGCCCCATGTTGGGCCTGGTGGCATCGGTCCGTTCTGTTATGATCTCGGCTGCTGTATGGCCGGTTATGGCCCAGTGGAGCTTGTTTTGAACCATCTTGATGAACTCCTGGGTGCTCTCGAGCTGGGGATAGCAGCCGATGGAGAGTGTATAGATATCGCGGATCTTCTGGTAGAAGCGCTTCTCTGATGCCCGGATGTCAAGGATGCGCTCCAGCAGCTCGCGAAGTAGTCGGCTCCGAAGGCCTGCTCGCCCTTCAGCCTCTGGTCATCCAGAACAAAGCCTTGACCATATACACCCGCAGGCATTCGGTAGCCTGGACGCCCCGGTGGCTGCGGACCCGGTAGCCGACGGCCAGTATCATATCCAGATTGTAGAAGTCTATCAATCGCTCTGCCTGGCGGATGCCATCGGTTTGAACTATCCGGAATTTCCGGATTGTTGCCTCTTGGCTCTGCTCATGGTCGCTGTAGATGTTGATGATATGCTCGCTGATGGTTGGCACCGACACCTGAGAAAATGCTATTTAGTATATCCTGTTTTTCCTCTTAGAGAGCCTCATTTAACCTCTGTGCTCTCAAAGAGATATGCGCCCAAAAGGAGCATGGAAACGCAGCAAATAGCCGAAGCTCCCAGGTCAACTAAAGGGGAAAATGCGCCTGTGCCGATCAATCCGTATCTCAGGCCGTCCACGCCGTAAGTGAGGGGATTGAGGTATGCGAGATCCCTTATCAATTCCGGAAATCTCTCGATGGGAAAGAGCGCGCCGGAGAGGAAGAACAATGGAAATATGAGGATGTTCATGATCAGGCTGTATCCGGACATGTCTTCCATCTTTGAGGCGAAGGCCAGTCCCAGTCCAATGAATGTCGCGGCTACCAGGACCATATATACCAGGGACAATAGTAATCCTGCAAGGCTTGGCATCTTCATTCCCAGCAGTATCCCCGAGATGAGTATTATAATTGCCTGAAGAATGCCGGTGGTCAGGCCTCCAGCCGTTCTCCCCAAGACGATGGCAATTCTGCTTACAGGTGCGACCATGATCTCCTTTAAGAAACCGAATTCCCTATCCCATAAGACGGAAAGACCTGCAAATGTGGCTGAGAAGAGCAATGTCATACCTATGATCCCAGGAGTCAGAAAGCTGACATAGCTTAAACCAGACGGTATGCCCGGCATCGTACCGCCAAATCCTATTCCAAGGAAGGCGAGGAAAAAGAAGGGCGAGGCTATGGACCCTATGAGACGGCTCTTAAGGCGGAAGAAGCGCAGCATCTCCCGAAGCCAGATGCTGTAAATGGCATTGAGGTCCTCTCTCATCGTCTCCTCCTGTGCGCCGTTGAGTTGTTCCCGGTGTCCCTTATCTTCCTGCCGGTGTACTTGAGAAAAACATCTTCCAGGGAGGGCTTATGGAGCCCTACGGAGGTGATCACCGTGCCGCATTTGTTTGCCTCCTGAATGATCTCCGGAATCCTGGATTGAGCATGATCCACCATCAGCTCGAGAGTTCCATTAATCACGGCGACGGACTTGATCCAGGGGAACGATTGCAGGCATGGCAACAACGCCTCTGTGCCCATCTGAACCTCAAGGCTGATAGTATCAGATCCGATCATATCTTTGAGGTTTGATGGTGTGTCCAGGGCCACGACCTTGCCCTTATCGATGATAGCCACACGATCGCATAGGGCATCTGCCTCCTCCATATAATGTGTGGTGAGGATAATTGTAACCCCCTTCTCTTTGTTCATATTGCGAATGTACTCCCATATATACCGCCTTGTCTGGGCATCCAGGCCAAGGGTGGGCTCGTCCATGAAGAGCACATGGGGATAATGCATCAGGCCTCTTGCAATCTCAAGCCTCCGCTGCATGCCGCCGGAGTAGTCCTCCATTTTTATATCGGCCTTGTCTACCAGATCCACCAGCTTTAGAACCTCATCAATCCTCTCCTGGCGCAGGCGGCCATTCATTCCGTACATCCTGCCATGAAAGTCCAGGTTCTCCCTGCCAGTAAGCATGCCATCCCAGGCCGGATCCTGGAATACGACGCCGATGGAGGATCGAACTGCATTTCTTTCTCGGATCACATCATGGCCCCATACCTGGGCCTTCCCATCTGATGGTGTGAGCATGGTGGTAAGCATCTTTATGATAGTGCTTTTGCCAGCGCCATTGGCTCCCAGGAGACCGAATAGCTCTCCTTTATATATTTCGAGATCTATGTGATCCACAGCAGTCGTCTCGCCGAACCTTTTAGTCAGACCATGCATAGAGATCGCAACCTCATCCATCCGGCCGTCCGCTGATTCAACTCCCCTTGTGATCTCGTTCACCTTCTCAATGATGTACTCGCCTCAAGTCAAATTCGCATCATTCTCCTTCTCCAAGATATAGTTCTCGATTCTGGTAGCAGGCCTGGCAAGCATTGCAGTATTCCATCTTCAGCCTGCATATTAAGCGAAATCGGATAGTCTACCTATATTGTGGAGTGAACCCCTCCGAGTGGACAATGAGTTAAGCAACTTCAACTCATGGAG
>ERZ795050.2985-NODE-2985-length-17477-cov-4.630295_pt1 | contig 17477 bp, 14 predicted proteins | sample MGYA00375134_ERZ795050 | MGnify/ENA primary metagenome ERZ795050 (study PRJEB30179, sample SAMN05720221) | activated sludge metagenome | isolation source: Anaerobic digester | place: Japan | collected 2015-05-26 ... | reverse complement strand
ATATCAATATCCTCTTTGTTAAAATCAACCTGATAGATCAATTTCTGTGGATTTTTATTTTTTATAAAATTTTTAATAAAATTATCTTCTATATCTTTATCATAAATAGCTATAATAGGAAGAAGATTTTTATTTAAAATAAATCCTCTTTCTTTAAGTTTTAGTAAATCATTTTCATAATCTTTAAATTGAAAAATAACATTTTTTAATAAAGTTGAATATTTCCCTGAGGCATTTACAATTGAAGATACCTTAGATAGATCAATATAATATGTTTGGTTATAGAGAGTAACTTTAAACAAAGATTTTTCTTTTGTTTCTAAAATAATTGAATTTTCATTATTAAAATCTAATTTTACTTTATCAATAGCATTTACAAAAGACTTGTTTTTATCATAAACTTCAACTTTGGGCAAAAAACTTCCTTTTGATTTTATGAAATTACAATAAATATTTTCTGATACAGGCTCATAAATTATGGATACTGGATAAAAAAAATCCTTTTGGACATAACCCAGTTCAATAATTTCATAGTTAGCTAACTTATTTCTACTAATATTATATGGGAAAAAATCTGTTAAAAAAAATACCTTTTTATATTTTTTTAGCTTTAAATCTGATAATTCATTAACATCAAATTCAAAGATATTGTAATTTTTTAAGTATTGATCTTCAAATATCTTAGGATTTATTATATTTTTCATCCTTTTTAATGAAACAATTTTTGACTTTGCTTTTTTAATATCAAATGTAGCTCCATAAAGATCATGAGATTTATAAATAGATCTGTGAGAATAATAATATAATATTGCTTTTTCAAATGTAGTACTCCCATTTATATCTGTTTTCATCATTGAATATGAACCATCTATAACGAAAGCAACCTTGTTAGATTCACCAAAAGAAATAACTATATTTGAAAATATAAGTGCTAACATTAAGGCTATTAGAAGATCAAATATTATATCATAAAATAAATGAATAACTTTAAGTAATATTTGCTTTAAGGATTGACTTTTAAATCTTTGTAAAAATGTAAATGAATATGCGACTTTCTTTCTTTTTATCTGCCTTACAAATAGAAGAACAAAAATTGGTATTGATAAAATCGTAAAAATTAAAAAGAAATCACTCATATATTTTTTCCAGAATCTGCCAGTATAATTCTTTTAAGTTACCCTTAAAATTTTCTTCAAGGATTTGAAAATAAAAGGTATTTAAGGACTTTGAATTTAAAATGCTGATAAATTTTTCCTGTTTATTCTTTAACTCATAATAAACAGAGGAGTCATAGGGTATTATCAAAGTATTATCCTCTTCATAATCAATAATTTCATAATCTGTATAAGATTGAAATACTTTTTCAAAAGGGATAAAAAAATGAATGATAAAAAGCTTTTTTAGCAAAGTCTTGAAAACCAATTTATTGTTGACATCAAAAAAGTCTGAAAAGATAAATAATATCTTTGGTTTGAATTGTTTATAAATATTTTTAACAGCATTATTTATATCTGTCTTTCCATTAAAGTTTATAGACTCAATAAAAGATGAAAGTTTTGAATAGTTGTTCTCTCCTTTCACCATAGATAAAATATAATTTATCTGTGAATTGAAAGTTATTAAATTAAGGGTAAAATTAAGCTTAAGAAGCATATAGCATATTGAACAGATAATCTTTTCAAACGATTTTTTATCGGAGATCAATTTCATCGAAGAAGATGTATCTATAGCAATATATATTGGAAGCATCTCTTCTTCAAAATAATCTTTTACATAGTATCTTTCTGTTCTTCCATAAAGTTTCCAATCTATTTTCTTTAAATCATCTGTCAACTGATATTCTCTTATATTCTTAAAATCAAAAGAACTACCCTGCTTTTTGTAAACAGGATTTTCACTTTTTACATGAATAGGAAATTTATGTTTTACAGTCCTCTTTGAAAAAGATTTAGCAATATAAATTGCTTCGTTATCGGGATGAATCATTAAACAACCTTATTTTCCTTTTTTAATTTTATAGGGAATATTGCCTTTTTGCCCTATATATCAAATCTTCCACAATCCCCTGTTTGTTTATAGCGGAAGATTCACCTTCAAAATTTAAAATTATTCTATGATTTAATATATCGTAAGCAAGATCGACAATATCATCAAAAGAAAGGTTTAATCTTCCATCGATAAGAGCATTCCATTTCGCCCCTCGTATCAAAGCTATTGCAGCCCTTGGTGATGCCCCGTAAAGAACATAATTTTTAACAAGTTCTGACTCAGATTTATCAGGATGTGTTTGCACTACTATATAAGATATTAACTGTCTTAATTCATCTAAAACTATAACCTCTTTTTCAAGATCTAAAAGTTCTTCAAGATTTTTATATGGGAAAGAAGATTTTATCTCTTTTTCCTTTTCTGTTTGAATTATTTCATTTTTCTGAACAACTTCTTTTAATAACTTGAATTCGGGATAGTCTACATATAATTTCATAAAAAATCTATCAATCTGAGCTTCTGGTAAAGGGTAAGTCCCTTCAAGTTCTATTGAATTTTGAGTTGCGATAATCATGAAAGGATCTGGAAGTGGATAAGTCGTACCTAAAAATGTAATTCTTTTTTCTTCCATAGCCTCAAGACATGCAGATTGAGTCTTTGGAGTCGCTCTATTTATCTCATCACCAAGAACAATATTAGCAAAAATTGGACCTTTATAAAATTTAAATGCTTTTTTCCTTTCTTCTTCCTCTATTATATTTGATCCTATTATGTCAAGTGGCATTAAATCGGGGGTAAATTGAACTCTGGAAAATTCAAGATCAAAATATTTTGAAAAATGCTTGACAAAAGTAGTTTTACCAAGTCCTGGTGGACCCTCGATCAAAAGATGACCTTTAGATAAGAATGTTATAAATGTTTTTTTTATAATATCATCCATTCCGATTAATCTTTCACTCATATATTTAAAAAAACTATCATAAATATCCTTTAACCTTAATACCTTTTCATTCGACATAAATATTACTCCTTATATTTTGATTTATCGATATAAAAAACAAAATAACTGTAAACATAAGATTAAAAGCAAATACAAATGTATAAATTGCATTAAATGATGGGATACTTGAAAAATATATTATAATAAACCCATAAAGAATGTTTATTATTAGAGAAATAAGAAAAATAAATGATCTTTTTGAACCAAAATAAAGATATATCAATGTTGAATTGATATTTGTCAAAAAATTAATACCTATAAGAATCAATAAATTCGGTCTAACCATTAAAACAGAGCCAACTTTTAAAATTTCATAAACGCTATATATGATTTTATAAAGTGGATATATTAAGGACAAAATTAATGGAAAATAGACAAAAGTAAAATAGGTTGGTGAATAGAAACAAAATGTCCTTAATTTTGCAAGATTTGAATACCTTATTTTCAGACTATCATCAATCTTCTTGCTTTTTTCTAATGGAGTTGGAAAATTACTTTCTCCAATATATTTATTTTTCTCTCTTGTTCTATTTAAGTTTATAAGACTTTCAATTCTTTGACTTTCCAATTTGCCAAAATCAATTCTTAAAAATATTATAATCATTATTTGATATAAAAGAAAAAAAGCAAAATTAATCAATTGTTCAAATATTAAAAAATATAAACTTGAAAGTTTTTTTTCAAAATAAAGATTTATTTTTACCAGGAAAATAGAACAGATTATCAATAAAAAAGATAAAAATATATGTAAGTAATTTAATATTGAAATTTTAAGTAAAACTTTCCTTATATTCATATTTTATTTATTATTCTCCATCAACTTCAACTGTTCGAAATATAAAGTAATTAATTTATAGAATAGTTGTTCATCAAAACTGACATTTGATGAATTTAAATTAAGCTGCTTTACAAGATAATTAAATATCTCGATCTTTTGCGATTCACTAAGTTGATTACTTAAAGAATATGAAAATTCACCTGAATTTGAATAAATGGATTGCATTAAAGTCGAAAAATCTACAGAAGGATTTTGGTTAGATTTTACATCCTGAGCTTCATAACCTGAAGGACCTTTGCCTTGAGGATTTTCAGGATGAGCAAATTGGTTTTTTAAAAATTTAAAAAAATTTTGCTTTATATTTTCACCTGCTGTTACAACTTTCGTCTTCGAATCGCTCTTATCTTTATCATCCTTTTCCATTTCTTTTTTATATTTTTGAGCAAGCAATTTTGATTGCCCCTGCCTATTGCTATCTTTTGCTTCATTTTTATTTATGTCGCCACTAAATTTCGATGATGAGTTATTTTCTGCATTACCTTGATAGCTTTTCGATGCGCCAAGTGATACGCTTTGTTGTAAGATCTGGTTAAGTCTTTCAAGATACTCTTTCTCATTGAAACCATGTTTTGAATAAGTAGTTTTAGCTTCCTCATAAAGTTTACTTAAAAACTTATATTGACTTGAATCTTTATCAAGTTGATCTAAAAGTTTTTCCACTATCGATTGCATAGTCAAAACTTCTTTTAATTCTGCTGGAACAACTTTATATACTATTTTACCATATTGATAATACGAAAAAATAGATCCGATAATGAAAATTAAAATAAAAAATATAAAAATTATTGAAATAATTTTCCAATTCAAATTAATTTTTAATCTTTTATAGGCATTATTTGAAACATTCTCTTCTAAAATAGAAGAAAAATAAGGGGTTACATCATCTTTTTTTCTTTTCACAACCATATAGGATTCATATATTGTTTTTACATCAATTTCTCTTAGAAATTTCCCAAGATAGTTCTTATAGTTTCCTGCTATAAATATTATTAAACTTAAAATTATTGAAAAATAATAAAAACAAAAAATCAAATTATTTCTAATATTAAATATTAAAGATAATGTTCTCAAAATAGAATAAAAAAGTAAAAACAAAAGGAATATCATTAAAAATCTATAAAAAATATATAGGTAAATGTTCTTATTAAAGTCTTCCATTAGATATTGTCTAAATAAAGGAAAATAATTATTCTTTTTATTCTTCATTTTTTTATTTTAATTTTTTTATCTCAATTTCTATATTTTAACTCTTACTTAATTTAATCCTATTTTATTTTTCTCTATTCTGTTTATTTTATTTTAATTTTATCTATTTTATTTAATTTGTTTTAATTTTAACTGTCTTATTTTTATTTATTTTAAATTTTGCTTTAATGCTATTTATTTTATTTTTAATTTTATTATTAATTTAGTTATTTATTTCTAATTTAATTTCCCAATTTTATTAAGCTTTTTTTGAAAATTCCTACTTAATATATAACATAAATTTTCTATATGAAAGTAAAAATCCAAAAAATATAATAAAAAATATCATTGTATATATTGAAATACTTAATTCTTCTATCGTTAAAAAGCCAAAAAAGATAAAAATTACAAAAATTATGCTTTGAATAAGTACAGAATTTGATTTTATTTTTTTATATTCCTGTTCAATTTCTATATCTTTTTGTTTTATAAAATTCATAAAAAGACTAAATAGAAATAAAAAATAAAATAATCGAAGTCCCTTTTCTAAACAAAAAGATGTAGAAGCCAAAGAACCAACTCTTAATGTAAAAATAGTGAAAAAAAGATCAAATACAAATATCTTTATAAAATCTTCGAACTTACTTTCACTAAAAAATAGATAGACCATACCAATCAGATAAGAAAAAACTAAAACCATCATACTATCTATAGAAGGTTCATATCTTGTTGTAAAGCCAAAGATCAAGAATAAGATCATCATAAAAAAAATAAGGAATAAAATCAGATTATTATTTATTTTATTTTTCATCTTTTATTCTTCCAAATAGCAATATTTTATTTGCCAGCACATAATATTGATCATTTTCATAAATTATCTTTAAGTATTGAGGCTGACAGGTAAAATATAAAAACTCATTGATATTATCAAGCAAAGGAATTTTTGAGTTTTGAAAAAAGAGTTTTGAAAATTCAAAATCATAATCTTGCTGGTAAATTTTGGTAATCTTTGTCTTACTTTTTATCAGGTTTAATCCTAAAATTTTAAAATTTTCATTTTTTTCTAAACTTTCTATAACAATAGGAATACTTAATAAATTCGCAGGGTTAACAATTGCATCAACATTATTTGATTGATCAACAGGATTTTTGAAATATGCCTTTAATATAAAGTTTTGATCATTCAAGAAAATTGCATAGGTAGAAGCTATAAAAATAATTATAAATATTACAATTGTAAAAATTTTTTTATCAGGCAAAGAGATCATAAAGGCTAAACTTACCAATGATATAATAACAAAAATAAAAATTGAGTTTTTATCGATATTTTTCTTATCAAAATAATGAAGAATGGTGGTCGACATCAAATTATAATAATTCGGATTGTATTGATCTAAAATTTTATAATATGTATTTTTTGCCTGAGGGTCAATAATTTCATAGAAATATTTTTCATTAAAATTATAATTTATAAAATCTTTTTCTGCATATTTATTTGTTTTTACCTTATATTCATATTTATAAATATCTTTAGAATCAAATTCTATAACAAGTTCAATTCTTGCAAAATCTGGACTGCAGTAAAAATAACATAAAAAATTCTTTATATAATAATCTAATTTTGCATTAAATATTAATTCTTTTTTATTTTCATAAGTATATGCAAATATCTTAAATACAGCTTTTTTTTGATAATTTAGGTTAGATAATTTAATTAAATTCAACTTGAAACTTTGGATCTCATCAAAACTCATTACTGGTTCTGCTTTTAAGTTTATAGATAAAATTATAGATAAAAATAAAAATAAAATGATATTTACTGAAATGTATAAAAGGATTAAATAAATCTTTATTCTGTACTCTTTTTTGTTCATTTTTTAAAAATCCTAAGAAAATATGTTGTTAAAATCGAACTTAGAAAAAATAAAATTAACCATAAATTTGCTGAATAATATTTTCTAAAAGTCATTTTTTTATTATTGTAAGCATAAATAATTGATGAATAATTGTTAGAAACTGATTTGCCATTAAAATAAACTGGAATTTTAAGCATAGTATTTCCCATGTCTTTAATCTGTAAAGTATAAAGTCCGCTATCAATTGTAGAAATGGAAAAAGAAAAATAACCCGAAGTTAATTTATTTAATGAATATTGGTAAACCTTTTCCTGATTAAAGAACAATATACCTTCGGGTTGATATAGATCGGGTGAGTTTATTAAAACAGAAAATCCCGAAGCTGTTTCAATGACAGAAACTTTATTTATAAGATTCGATATCTGACTCTCAATATACTTATTAAAAATAAGTTTAACATAATTTTTATTAAAAAGATTTTTTGTATATATACCTTTTGAATCAGAAAGAAATACTGCAACCCCTTTTGAACCTTTTTTTATAAAAGCAAATAGTGGGTCATCATATTGATTTTTCAAAATAACATTGGATTTTTCTTTACTTGTTGTAATGTTCATGCCCGATATCTGAGCCACAGGATCTTTGTATGAATCAAATATAGTATAATTTTGCTTTAAAAATGGGGGTCTTGCTATCCTTTTCCTGTCTTCGAATAAAATAGTAGGAATAGCATTAAATGAATTGGCTGAATAGATATTACCACCGGTAACTTTTGCTATCTTTTCAGCTAATGATGAGTTTATATCTGTTCCTATTTGAATAACAGAAATAGTTATATCGTTTTCAACTGCATAGCTAAGAATATTATCCCAGGAAGCTGGTTTTGTTTGAAAATCAGAGATTATCACAACATGACGATTGACTGAAGATACTCTTAAAAGGTCTTTCAATCCTTTTTCAAGACAGGGAGCAAGATCTGTACCACCGGTTGCCTCTATTTTATCGAATGAAAAGAAAGTTGAAACCTCTTTTACAGGCATAAAGTTGAATAGTTTTTCAAATTGATCCCAGAATAAATATATACTAACAAGATCTTCGGGTTTTAAGTTTACAAGCATCTGACTTGCTGAAACTTTTGCTATAGAAAGCTTTTCCCCCATCATAGACGATGATACATCCAATAAAAGTAAAATTGCTACCTTTGGATCCTGCTTCAATGATTTTGGATTCAATTCTATTGGCAAAATAGACTCAATTATTGGATTATCATCAACTTTACCTATCTCTTTAGCTTCAGATATAAAAAATAATCCAAAATTATCTTCATTATATCCATCAACTATTTTTTTTGAGATATCTTCATCAAGTTTTTTCAAAGGAATCCCATCGAATATTAATAAAGAGTATTGATTTAAGTTCTTACTTTTCAATTCACTTAAATCTATTTTCTCTGCATTAAGTAGCTGATCAAAATATCCTTTAGATTTATCTTCACTTATAAATAAGATGTTTTTGTCAAGTTCTTCGGTCAGCGCAATTGAAAACAAAGATATTTCTTCTTTTTCTCCATTTAAATCCAAAATAAAGTCTATTTTTTTTTCATTTGAATATGAATAATAAAATTCTAAGATATTTGCATTTTTAATAATATCATTAATAGATTTACTTTCCAAAAGGATCTTTTTATTATCTTGAAATTTATATATATTTATTTGCTTAAAATCATTAATATAATCTGAAAGCAATATATTTACCCTGATTTTCTTTTCATTTAAAAAATGTTTGGTACTTATAGAAACAATAGGATCTTTTTTTAATTCTTTTTCTACAATTATTTCTATTGGAATTCCTCTTTCTTTTTGTAAGAGGTTAACAAATTCATATTCTTGTGCAAAAGGATAAAAAGGAAGTATAATCTTTGTCTTCTCATACCATCTGGTATAGTTTAAGCAAAATTTAACAAAATCATAGAAATTAATCTTATTCTCTATCTCAAAATTTTTTAAAAACTGATCAAGTTTTTCTTCTGAATTAAAATGATTTTCATTAAGATTAATCTTTGAATTGCCATTGAAAATTGTAATTCTACCATATTTTTTAAGAATAGAAAAATAATAATCTGAGTTTAAATAACTTAGATATACAGTAAAATAATGATTTTGCAAAATATTTGCAGGTAACAAAGAAGGCAAATTAAAAAATGATAGTAACAAAAACAATAAAGGAAAAATAAAAATAATATTTTTTTTCATCAATTTTTATTAAGTATTTCAATAGCCTTCTGTGAAAAATTTAAAAGACTTGATGATTTATTTAATGCAGAAAGTTCAGAGCAAACTCTTTCTAATTTTTTTACAACTTCTGCTTTAAACTCTGGATCAAAAAGTTGTTCTATTCTTCTTATCATCTCTTTAACATTGCATTTTTTTTGCAATAGCTCAGGTGCTATCTCCTCGCCTGCTAAAATATTACTCATTCCAACATGATTTGTTTTAACAAGCATTTTTCCTATAAAAAAAGTTGTTGCAGAAACCTTATAACATATAATATGAGGAATTTTAAGAAGCAATGCCTCGAGTGTTGCACTTCCTGAAGCCATTAAAACAAATTTTGCATCTTTATAAAGTGAATAATAGCATTTATCCAATATTTTTATATATCTTCTACTACCAACCTGCTCTTTTATTTTTGGTAAAAATTTATTATTTGCAACAGGAAGATAAGCATAAAGTTTATATTTATCATATAGATAATCAGCAACTTTTAAAAAAGGATCAAGTAAATTTTTTATCTCCTGATCTCTTGAGCCAGGAAGTAAAAAATAAAACTTATCAAAGTAAGCATCTTCTGGTGGTTTTTCAGATAGTTTTTCTTCAAGATATTCTTTGTCAAAAAATGGATGCCCGTAGAAAAATGCATTTTCAGTTAGTTTTGAATATTCTTTATAATCAGGTAAAAATGGCACAAAAAAATAATCAATTATTTTTACAAGTTTTTTACCACTTGATTTACCCCATATAGAAAGAGGGGGTGGAAAATAATATATTGTTTTTATTCCAAGTTTTTTAAGTTCTTTGGCAAAAGGAATATTAAATCCCTGATTATCTATTAAAATAGCTAAGTCTGGCCTATTTTCTTCTTTTGTTATAAAATCTAAAGCCTTTTTCATAACAACAAAATGATCAAAAATATATGGAATAGACTCTAAAAAGCCTACAGAAGATCTATGGGTAAAATCAAAGATAATCCTAACACCAACTTCTTCTAAAAATCTTCCTCCAAAACCATAAAATTCAATGGAATCATCAAGTTTTTTTATCTGTTTAATTAAAAGTGATCCTTGAAGATCTCCTGAAACTTCTCCTGCAGATATAAATATTTTTTTACCCATAATTTTTCCTGAATTAATTTATATTTTATTATAAAATATCTACTCTTTATAACCAAATTTTCTTAACAAATTATGCCTTTCTTTCTTTTTATTTTCATCTTCAACGCCTAAAGGTGATTGCCCATCAATAACACCTAATACACCTCTTCCTTTTTCATTTTCAGCTACAATGACAGAAACTTCATTTGCCGTTGCACAAAAGATATTACAGACCTCTGGAATAAATTTTATTGCATTAAGTATCTGTATGGGATAAATATTTTTTAAGACTATGCAAAAAATATGCCCAGCTCCTATTTCTTTACAATTTTCTATAGCTAAATCTATCGCTTCTTTATTTGTTCCAGTATATCTTATAAGTCTATCAGTTGAAGCTTCATTAAAGGCAATACCAAACTCTCCTGAAGGGGAAATGTTTTTGATTGCTTCATAAATATCTTCAACACTTTTTATAAAATGAGTCTGACCAATTATGATATTATCATTTTCATTTTTCTTAATCTTAACTTCAAAGATATTCATAAAAACCTCCTTTATCTCTTTTTCTTTTATTTATTTCTTATTCCATAAATTTTTTCTTCTATTTGCAATATATTTTTTATTTTAATTTTTTTATCATCCAAGAATTTACTCATAAATAACTCTTATATTTTTGATATCGATAATAGGTATCTTATTTTCTTCAACAGATAAGATCTTACCGAAAATTTCAACCTGTTGCTTTACAAAAAGAGGATAGGATTTAGGTAATATGCATTTAGCTATTCCATCTATATATATAGGATTTTTAGAATAAATCATTACAGAAAAATTTAAATCATCTATAATCTCATAGACAATTGCTTTCCACTGAATAAATAGATTAGAATAAAGTATTGGATTTTGAATAACCTCATTAAATGTAGGATTATAGATCAATTTATTGAAAAAAGGCTCTGTTAAAAGATTTTCAAGGTTTTTTGATTTTTCTTTATATTTCTTATCTGCATTGGAAAAAATTATTTTATTTAATAGTAATCTTGCGTTGTTGTAATCTGATTGAGTAATATATTTTTTTGCAAGTGCTAAATCTTTTTCTACCTGTTTATTATCTTTATATTGATAAATGATAGTAATAGGAAGAATAGATTGCTTTTCTAAATTGATATTATTATTTACAAATTGGCTCGCACCTTCATTTTTATTATCTTTTGATCTGAAATTCCCTAAACTTAAAACTAAAAAAATGCCAAAGATAACAATAATCGATATAGAAAGAAGAATAACCACTTTATTTTTATTAAAAGAATTAAAATTAAAAATATTCTTTATGTTTTCAAATTCAACTATTTTTGATAAATCACTTTTAAATTTATTTCTTTTCTTTTTTTTAATATTGTAAGATGGAAGAGGCCCACAGGCTTTATTATATTTTAAAAATGTCAAAAATGCCTTATTATCTTTAGATCTTTTTAAGTCAATAAGTATATTTGAGGCTATTTTATTTCCTTCTTTTGAAAGTTTAATCCAATCATTAAGTGATTTTTCAAGAAAACCCATTTTAGCATAGCAAAAAGCTCTAAGTAGTCTATATTGATCTGAGTTAATTGATAAATATTGTCTATAAACCTGCAAAGCTTCCTCAAATTTTTGTTGTTCAATCAAAGTATAACCATAATATAGCACTATGACTTCATCAAAAGGTAATGTTCTAATAAGATTTTGAAAAATAGCCTCTGCCTTTTGATATTGCTTTTGATGCAGATATTTTATTGCCAAATTCAAAGAGGAATCTTGCGGCATTAAGTCCCTTTTTATAAAACCTTTATTAAATTTCTTAATAGTTAATTATATTGAAGCCCTTTCTACATAAGAGCCATCTCTTGTGTCTATTTTCAAAACATCACCAACCTTTATAAAAAGTGGAACACTTACCTTTAATCCTGTTTCTAAAATAGCGGGCTTGGAACCACCAGAAACAGTATCTCCTTTTAAGCCAGGTTCGGTCTCAGTAACAACAAGATTGATAAACGTTGGTGGATATACAAATATTGGCTTTTCATCAATATATTCAATTTCAACCTGAAATCCTTCTTTAAGATAATAAACATTATCCCCTAAATCTTCAACATGAATTTGAACCTGTTCATAAGTTTCATTATCCATAAAAGTGTAAAAGTCGTTATCTTTATATAGAAACTCTGCTTTTCTTCTAAATACAGGAACATCGTCAAATTTTTCTTCTGGATTAAAAGTATATTCAAAGATATTGCCTTTCTTAAGGTTTTTTAATTTAACTCTAACAATAGCATTACCTTTACCTGGTTTATGATGATGATAGTCAACAACAAGATGATATTCCCCATTATAATTGATAACCTGACCTCTTCTTAAATCATTAGCCAAAATCATAAAATCTGCTCCTTATCTTTAATATTTTTAAAATAAATTATATTGGTAAGTCTAATTGGTAATATTATATATATTTCTATACTGTATAAAAGATTAACAACAAAAACTATTTTTGCAACAAATTAAAAAAAACCAGGTTGCGAAAATGGTAAATTTATCGCAATATTTAAAGAAGACCACCCATACTTTGATCTTTTTATAGAAATATAAATAACAATAATTTTCTTTTGGGATTGAATAAAATAGTTTTGAATCTTAACTAAATCACCCTGATAAATCCCATAAAAAAGAGAAATCTCTGGATTATATAGTTTTTCAATCTTAAAATATTCGGATTCTGCTGTTAATTTGGCATCGAAAATCATATTTAAACAATTATTTATTTGATCATTCATAATTGAATAATAAATAGGATACTTCGGCCTTCTTTCTGTTACTAAAAAATGAATCTGATTCTTTATCACAATCGGAATAAAAGAAGATTCAGGTAAACTGCAGATATAATGTTGTAAAGCCATATAGTATTCCTTATTTTTCTGGCTTTCAATACTTGAATATAGAAATCTAATATTTTCTAAATCTTTCAGATTATTTGTGCTAAGATAATTGTAATTTTGTGTTGCCTTTGCCTGATATATTATATTATCTTCATAAAAGTAAAAACCAAGCCAGCTTCGTGTTATCTCTGGTCCATTTTCTATCTTAAATAAATCATCAAGCATAAAAGATACTGGAAGAATAAAATTTAAATTTTGGGTATTTGAAATAGATGCGAATGCGATACCTATTAATTCAAATCCTGGCTTAAATACTGGACCACCGGAATTACCAGGATTTAATGGTGCATCAATCTGAATAACATTTCCTATTTCTAGAAATTTTCTGTCTATATTTGAGACTATACCTTTTGTATTTGAAAAACTCAGCCCATAAGGATTACCTGATGCAATAACTTCATCCCCAATCTTTATTTCTTTTGAAATCTTAAAATATTTAAAATCTTTGTTTTCAAAAGGGATCTGCAAAACTGCAAGATCTAAAGATTCATCGAAAGCAACTATTGATGCGGGAAAGGTATAAGAATTTATCTTAACGGAAAGCATAAATTTTTTTCCTTCACCATTTACAACATGAAAATTTGTAATTATTTTATCCCTGTCTATAAAAAAACCGGTTCCGATTGATATATCGGGAATAGATTGATTATTTTCTATCCTTATACCTTTATCTAAAATAACCATAACACTATTTTTATAGACATCCTCATATGATGATATAAATTTAGACTGATCGAAATTTTTCCTATTTAATTCTTCAAATTTATCCATCCAAAACGGAAAGACAAGTTTTATATAGGATAAATAGGAGTTGTAAAGATAATAATTATCAATTCTATTTATTTTTTCTTTAAGATAATTTAATACCTGGTTTATTAGTTCATCTTCTATATTAAAACTAATAAAATTAAAATTATCAATTTTTTTATTTTCATTATTTTTCTGATCAAAGGATTTATTAATAACAAAAATTTTAAAATACAAATAATTATTAATATCTCTTATAATATTTTGAATATTTGTGTCATTTTTTAAATCATCCTCCAATTTTATAGCTAAAAATTCCTTCATCTTTTCATCTAGCTTATCTTTGAATGCTTTATCCTGAGAGTTTTGAAAATAAATATAATAATTCATTATTTTATTATATTCTTTTGATTGAAAAATCTCTTCAATATCTGATTGATTTGGAAAATAACTATATGTTTTAATTATTTTATCAGTCGAATTGCAGGAAATAAAAAATACTGAATAAATAATCATAATAATAAAAAAAACAGATTTTAATTCATATCTTTTTTCCATATTTTTTATCTCTTTTATTTGATTTATCTTTTTTATATTTTTAATTTGTTCTATCTTACTTATCTCTTTTATGTTTTTTATCTTTTTGATTATTTTAATGCAATTTCCTAAAATGGTATTCATCTTATTTTCACTCCTAAAAAATCATTAAATAAAATTAAATATTCGGTTTATCCATCCTGGCAAAACATTTATTATACTTATTTTTCAAAAAAAATAAATTAAATTTTATACATTATTATCTTTTATTTTACTAAGTTAATAAATAACAGTATAATTTCAAAAAGCAAGAATCGATTTTTTGAACAATAAATTTTAAATTAAAGACTGAAATATTTGACATTGTTAATATTTTATGCAAATTTGTTTAGTAAGTTTATTGGAAATTATTAATACTTTTATTTAAAATAACTTTTGGAGGAATTATGAGTATTGTTGTGCCATCTACTAACATCAGAAACATTATCTTTTTGGGTCATACAGGTTCCGGAAAGACCATGCTGTTAGAATCTATTTTATTCAATCTTAAAACAATCAAAGAAAAAGGTAGTATAGAAAAAGGAACTACTGCTTCAGATTTTGATGAAGAAGAGAAAGCAAGAAAAATTTCATTAAAATCAACTATTTTTGCCACCAAATATATGGATTTTAAATACAATTTTATAGATGCTCCAGGTTCTGCAGAATTTGTTGGAGAAGTTAGATCCTCAATACAGGTTATTGACGGAGCTATTATTGTTATCGATTCTGAAGCAGGTGTTCAGATTGAAACAGTTAAGCACTGGAAACTCTGTGAAGATAAAGAGATACCAAGAGTTTTCTTTATAAATAAAATGGATAAAGAAAATGCTGATTTTGAAAAAGTTCTTAAAAATCTTCAGGAAAGTTTTGGTAAACCAATTGTCCCGGTTGTTATTCCAATAGTTGAAAACAAAAAGACAATAGGTTATATAGATATTTTATTTAAAAAAGCATACCTCAAAAGTGGTGATTCCTATAAAGAAAGCCAGATCCCTGATAATAAAAAAGAAGAAGTAAATAAAATTTTAGATAAATTAATGGAAGCAGTTGCGGAAGGCGAAGATGCTTATATAGAAAAAGTCCTTTCAGGTGAAAGTTTGACTGAAAGTGAAATATTGGATGGATTTACAAAAACCGTAAGTAAAGGTAAATTTATACCTGTATTATGTGGTTCTTCTTTTGATAATGGCGGAATCGCAAGTCTTCTTGAAATTATTGGTAAATCATTCCCTTCTTATATTTCAAAAAAAACATTTAAGGCAATTTCAAGACAAGAAAATAAAGAAATACAGGTTGAAATCAATAGCAACGGTACTTTCTGTGGTTTTTGTTTTAAAACAGTTCTTGATCAATTTAATGGTAAACTTTCATTTATAAAAGTTTTACAGGGTGAAATAAAAAAAGATGATGAAGTCTTAATAGTTGAAAAAAATAATAGATTCAAAGTTACCAAAATTTTGCAACCATTTGGAAACAAGATTGAAGATATCGAAAAAGGTGTCGCGGGAGATATCATAGTTCTTCAAAAGATTGATGATATAAGCACAACCTTTACAATTGGAAGTAAAGATCTTTCTTATACCTATGCTTTCGATAAACTTCCTCAGCCAGTATATTCAGTTGCAATTTCAGCAAAAGATAAAAATACTGAAGATAAGTTGATTTCCACCTTACATAAATATAGTGAAGAAGATCCTACTTTAATCGTTAAATATGATCCAGAAACAAAACAAAATGTTATTTCAGGTATGGGTGAACTTCATCTTGAAGTATATTTTTCAAAAATCAGAAAACAGTTAAAACTTGATTTTGAGACATCAATTCCAAGAATTAATTATAAAGAAACTATAACAAAACAGGTAGAATCAAGATATAAACATAAAAAACAATCTGGTGGACATGGACAATATGGTGAAGTTGCAATACGAGTTTCTCCAAATAAAAGAGGTGAAGGCTTTAAATTTATAAATTCTATCGTTGGTGGAGTCATTCCTAAACAATATATCCCAGGAGTTGAAAAAGGTCTTTTAGAAGGCTTAAATAACGGTGTTCTTGGAAAATTCCCTATAATAGATATTGTAGTTGAGCTTTTTGATGGTTCTTATCATGAAGTTGACTCATCTGAAATGTCATTCAAAATTGCAGCAAGACAGGCATTAAAAGATGCGATGACAAAAGGTGATTCCATATTACTTGAACCAATAATGACTCTTTCCGTATATGCCATGGATAAATATACTGGTGACATTATCTCAGATTTAAATGGTAAAAGAGGAAAAATTTTAGGAATGGATCCAATTCCTGGTGGCTTAACTTTAATAAAAGCAGAAGTTCCTCATAGTGAACTTTTAAGATATGCAACAGACTTAAAATCAATAACTCAGGGAACTGCTTCATTTGAACTTGAATTCTCTCATTATTCTCCAATATCTGGAAAACTTGCTGAACAGGTTATAGAAGAAAGGAAGAAATTTATTACTGCTGAAGAAGAAGAATAGTAGCTATTTAATATTCTTTTATCTTTTTTATTATTTTATTTGTTTTATTATTTTTTTATTTTTGTTAAAATAAGAAGGGCTATCTCAAAAATGATGAGGTAGCCTTTTTTATTTTATCTTTTCAAAATAGGTATTTTTTGTTATATTATATAAAAAGAATTTTAAGGTCTTAAACAAGATGAAAAGCTTTTATGATTTTAATAATTTTAACAGCATAAATATTTTGAATAAAATAAGATCATTTAATCTAAAAATTAAATCATTTGTAAAAAATATTTTTAAAAGAAAAAAGGTAATTAATTGCAAATATTGTAATGAAAAACTTAGAATTCCTTATCTTAAAGGAAAAACATTAAGAGTAATCTGCCCTCATTGTGGAAATAAGTTCGAAGTAATTATCCATTAGTTTTGCTTTTTTTTATTTAAATTTTTTAATTTTCACAAAT
>ERZ795050.2980-NODE-2980-length-17501-cov-4.084719_pt1 | contig 17501 bp, 11 predicted proteins | sample MGYA00375134_ERZ795050 | MGnify/ENA primary metagenome ERZ795050 (study PRJEB30179, sample SAMN05720221) | activated sludge metagenome | isolation source: Anaerobic digester | place: Japan | collected 2015-05-26 ... | reverse complement strand
GAAAGCGGTGAAGTCTTGGCGGCCGTCACCGGGGCCCGCTCCCGTCGAAAATGGGGCGACGCCGCGTTGACTCAGCAGTTGGAGATTGCTTCGGTAGCCAAACTGGTAACTACGGTAGCGGCTCTGCGAAGCGAAATCGATCCCGACGCAAGAATTCGCGAACTCCGCTGCCGAAGCGCCGTGGATCTGGGCGGCCAATACCTATATTGCCCTGCGCATCACGGCCGTTTGGGAAGTCTCGCAAGAGCCATGGCCACAAGCTGTAACACGGTTTTTGCCCAGTTGGGCATGGATGTGGGTCTACCACGGCTGCAGGCTGAGTTTCGGCGCTTCGGTTTTGACGGCCTCGATCACAACGGACTACCTTTGGGGCGTCTCCTCGCTTCACCGCAATCTGCCTATGAGCTCGGCAGACTCTCCATCGGCCTTGATATCCCTGAAAGCACCCCACTTCATGCCGCCGTGCTAGCGGCGGTCATGGCCAACAACGGACGTTTCGTCGAACCGACACTGTTTTCGGAGCGGGACGGACTCCTCGGTTTGGTTCTGCCGAAACCTTCCGTCCGGCGGGGAATCCAGCTGATACCGACAAGCTGGCTGCCTCTTCTGCACGAGGCCATGGGTGCCGTCATCAGTTCGGGTGGAACAGCCGAAAGTGCAGTCCCTCCGTCTTTCCGAGACAGGCACTATGCCGTGGGCATGAAGACGGGAACGGCGGCGACACCCGGCCTGGGGTACCACACCAACTATGCGGGTTTCCTCGCGGATGAAGACCGTACCCTGGCTTTTTGCGTTCGAATCACCGGATTTCGGGTTTCCAAATTAGTCCAGCAGGCTTCCCGAGTCGTCACACATAGATTCCTACTTAGTTTGGGCCAGATGCTTCCATTGGATGAAGAGAGACTCGATTCGATTCCTGTGCGCTGGGCGGGCAGTCCTCAGCCTAGGTCGACGCATCCGAGCAGCGCCAGTCCTTAGGCGCCTCACCGACGGAAGGGGAGACGAGGCCACGTGTGGGCGACGTCCACACAAACGGCGTCACGATGAACCTTGCTGGTCTTTCTTGACAACGCCGGCGCCTGGAGGCCCGGAAAAACCGGGCCGTTCCGCGCCTTCAGCCCGGAGCCCAAGAACTGAAAGGCGAACGGTCGGAGTGTACCAGGTCTAGAAGAACATCAGTCCCTCGAAAGAACGGATGTGTCTAAGTCTGCACGCCCCCTTCATCCAAACTCGAGCTTTGTCCGCATCGGCGTCAGAGCCTGCGCGATCCTGGTTCTCGTCCAGTCGGCCTCCTGTGTTTGCCTCAACCGAGAGGCGACCCGTGCTGGAATTTATCCCACGAGATCCGACCCAACCCGACAACCGCTATACCATGGAACTTTAGGAAGGCGTTCAGTTTCTGACCCGAGGGTTGAATATGGTCCGGTTTTCCTTGTCTGAGTCGGCGTAATGTGGTAGTGAAATCGGCAACTCTTGCGGGCATTTGAACGCGAAACCGGGAGGTGATGTTCAATGGCGTCTCAGACCGGCCTGTGGTGGACCGCGGTTGCGCGAAAGTTTCTAATGGCAGTCACGGGCTTGGGGTTGTTCGGGTTCGTGTGCATTCATCTGGCGGGGAACCTGCTTTTGCTGGCAGGACCAGAGGCTTTCAACCTCTATTCCCATCGACTTATCAGTACCGGACCCTTTCTCTACGTCGCCGAAATCCTGCTGGCGGCGGCTTTTCTTTTGCACATTTTTACCGGCATTACGGTGACCTTGGGCAACTGGAGGGCGAGAGGAGTCAGCTACAGCATCTACCGATCCAAGAGGGAGACCAGCCGAATGACGTTGTCCTCTCGAACCATGATCTGGACGGGTCTGCTCATGCTGGGTTTCTTGGTGGTGCATCTATCGACCTTCAAATACGGTCCGGGCATCTCCGAAGGCTACGTCACGCAAGTACGCGGTGAGAGCGTCCGAGATTTGTATCGCTTGGTCGTGGAATGGTTTCAAGTCCCCTGGTACAGCCTGTACTACGCGGCTTCCATGGTCTTCCTTGGTTTCCACTTACGGCACGGTTTCTGGAGCGCGTTCCAGTCTTTGGGCTTAGGGAACCGTCGCCTGACGCCGCTGTTGTACGGCGCCTCGCTTGTGTTTGCGCTGGCTTTCGGTATCGGTTTCCTGTTCATCCCGTTGTGGTTCCTGGTGGAAGGCAAAGGTCTATGAAACTCGACGGCAAAATTCCCGGCGGACCGCTTCCCGAAAAGTGGGACCGTCACAAAGACGCTCTGAAGCTGGTCAGTCCGGCCAACAAGCGGAAGTTTGATATCTTGGTCGTCGGAACCGGCCTTGCCGGAGCTTCCGCCGCCGCGAGCCTGGCCGAGTTGGGTTACAACGTTAAGGCATTTTGTATCCACGATTCCCCCCGCCGGGCTCACAGCATCGCCGCACAGGGGGGGATCAACGCGGCGAAGAACTACCCTAACGACAACGACAGCATTTGGCGGCTGTTTCACGACACGATCAAGGGCGGAGACTTTCGATCCCGCGAGGCGAACGTATATCGCCTGGCACAGCTGAGCAACCACATCATCGATCAATGTGTAGCCCAGGGTGTGCCTTTTGCCCGTGACTACGGGGGTTACCTTTCGAACCGCTCTTTCGGGGGTGCACAGGTCTCCAGGACCTTTTACGCCCGTGGACAAACGGGCCAGCAGCTTCTCCTGGGTGCTTACAGCGCCTTGATTCGACAGGTGAGGAGGGGAAACATCGTCTTACTGCCCCGACGAGAAATGCTGGACCTGGTGGTGGCGGACGGCAACGCCCGCGGTATTGTCTGCCGCAATCTCGTGACCGGTGAAATCGAGCGCTACCCGGGACATGCCGTGATCTTGGCCACAGGCGGCTACGGAAACGTCTACTTCTTGTCTACGAACGCCATGAACTCGAACGCCACCGCCGCCTGGCGATGCTATCGAAAGGGGGCCTTCTTCGCGAATCCTTGTTTTACCCAGATTCATCCCACCTGCATCCCAGTTTCGGGACAGTATCAGTCGAAACTGACTCTCATGAGCGAGAGTCTCCGGAACGACGGACGCGTTTGGGTTCCGAAGAGAAAGGATGATCGGCGCCCCCCCGCCGAGATCCCCGAAGAGGATCGGGACTACTACCTCGAGCGGCGGTATCCGAGTTTCGGAAACTTGGTACCCCGCGACATTGCCTCTCGGGCAACCAAGCAAATATGCGATGAAGGAAGGGGTGTCGGCCCAACCAAACTAGCAGTGTACTTGGACTTCGCCGACGCTGTCCGGCGTGAAGGCATCGGGTACATCAGGGAGAAGTACGGCAACCTCTTCGACATGTACGAACGGATCACGGGAGAAGATCCTTACCGGACACCCATGCGAATCTATCCGGCCGCCCATTACACGATGGGGGGTCTGTGGGTCGACTACAACCTCATGAGCACGATCCCCGGCTTGTTTGTCCTGGGTGAAGCGAACTTTTCCGACCACGGGGCCAACCGCCTCGGAGCCAGCGCCCTTATGCAGGGCCTGGCCGACGGTTACTTTGTGATCCCCTACACGATCGGAGACTACCTTGCGGGTACGTCGTTGCCATCCATTGCGGCGGACCACGACGCGTTCGCCACCACGGCGGCCGAAGTGGAACAACGCGTTCGACGATTGACTTCGATCCGAGGAGAGAAGTCTCCGCGGGAAATCCACCGAGAGTTAGGCCGGATCATGTGGAATTACGTAGGAATGTCCCGTAACGCAGAGGGTCTACGCCAGGCCGTCGAGGCGATCCGCGGGTTGCGCGATGAATTCTGGCAGAACCTTAGGGTTCCGGGAGATGTCAACCATTTGAATAAGTATCTTGAATTTGCCGGGCGAGTGGCGGATTTTCTGGAGCTCGCCGAGCTGATGGCGATCGACGCCCTGCACCGCGAGGAATCGTGTGGAGGCCACTTTCGCGAGGAGTACCAGACAAAGGAGGGAGAAGCGGTCCGCAACGACAGGGACTTTGCCTACGTGGCCGCGTGGGAATTCACCGGTGTCGGCCGGGAACCGACGCTGCATAAGGAGCCGCTGGTTTTCGAGAACGTGCCACTCTCGGTTCGAAGTTACAAGTAGAGGAGCTGACCGTCATGAGTAAAGTCATGACTCTGCATTTGCGTATCTGGCGCCAGCCTCGACCGAATCAGAAGGGGAAATTTGTTTCCTATACGGTCGGCGAGATTTCAACCGACATGTCCTTCCTGGAAGTTCTGGACGTTCTCAATGAGCGTCTGATTGCCGAAGGGCAAGAACCGGTCGAGTTCGAATCTGATTGTCGAGAAGGCATCTGCGGTTCCTGTGGTGCACTCGTCAACGGCCAAGCTCACGGCCCCTTACCGGGAGCCGCCTTGTGCCAGGTCCACATGCGGCATTTCCAGGACGGCGACACCGTGGTAGTCGAGCCCTTCCGGGCCCGACCTTTTCCTGTGATTCGTGACCTCGTGGTGGACCGGAGCGCTTTGGACCGGATCATGGCCGCAGGCGGTTACATTTCCGTCAACACCGGTCAGGCCCCCGAACCCAATGCCGTCACAATACCTCACGGCAAGGCTGAGGGAGCCATGGATGCCGCCGCGTGCATCGGCTGTGGAGCATGCGTGGCAGCCTGCCCGAACGCGGCGGCCACCTTGTTCACGAGCGCCAAGATCTCACATCTGGCTTTACTACCTCAGGGACACCCTGAGCGCGAGCTCCGCACCGTAAAGATGGTGCAGCAAATGGATCTTGAGGGGTTCGGGAACTGTTCCAACCACGGAGAATGCGAGGCCGTGTGCCCGAAAGAGATTTCCATCGCCAACATAGCCCGCATGAGACGCGAGTATTTGCGTGCGCTTACGTTGATGGATAGGGTGGAAACGACCGTAAGGTAGCAATCGTTAGAGAAGAGATTCCCTCGTCGCTTGCCGACGGTTTACCACCTCTGTTACCTTGCTAAGGGGAAGTCGGGAGGGGTGGCCGAGTGGTTTAAGGCGGCGGTCTTGAAAACCGCTGTGCGGGTGGTTCCCGTACCGTGGGTTCGAATCCCACCCCCTCCGCCACTCGTTTCTACTTGTCCATTGGACGGTCGGTCCTGTCAGGCTGTGTCGTCGATCCGGTGGAGGCCGGGCCTCAAGGAACCTGATAGAGTCGTTCGCAGTAAGTGAAGCGCTCCGCGTTAGCGGCTTTTTCAGGACCGTCGGCTTGACCTCAGGCCAACCTGGAGCAGGAGGACGGAAGACATGGAACAGCTCGAACAAACAGGAACCAGTCAGCCGGTACCCATCGACGAGATCCTTGCCCAGGTGCGCACGGCTCTGGAGAACAATGACCTGGATCACGCGGTGGAGATTCTCTGCCAGTACCGCCCCCCCGACCAGGCCGAGGTCTTCGAAGAGCTTAGCGAGGAGGAGCGGCGAAAACTTTTGCCCAATCTCTCTCCGGAACTGACGGCCGATATCCTCGAGGAGCTCGACAGTGAGGAGGCGGCCGAACTGATCGAGGCACTCCCTGTGGCGAAGGCGGCACGGATCGTCGAGGAAATGGAGCCCGATGAAGCGGCCGACGTGCTGGCCGAGCTGGCCCCATCCAGGGCGGAGGCCCTGGTCTCGGCGTTGGAAGATCCCGACGAAGTCCGTCCGCTCTTGCTGCACCCTGAGGAAAGTGCCGGCGGATTGATGACGTCGGAGTTTGTAGCCCTCCGACGCCGTATGACGGCTCAAGAGGCTATTAACACGCTGCGTGCTTGGGCGCCCCGCACAGATACCGCTTATTACCTATACGTCGTCGATCGCAATAACAAACTCTGCGGGGTTGTCAGCCTACGACAGTTGGTCGTGGCGGATCCGAACACCCCGATCATGGAGATCATGGATCCGGACGTGATCGCGGTGCAGGATGACACCGACCAGGAAGAAGTTGCGCGTATCATGTCCCGTTACGGATTCTTGGCCGTACCCGTCGTCGACAAGGAAGGCCACCTCGTCGGTGTCATTACGGCGGACGATATCTTCGAGGTTATCGAGGACGAGGCCACCGAAGACATCCAGCGCTTTGGAGGGGCCGAGCCTCTCGACCGCGGCTATCTGGAAACTTCGCCCTTGACCATCACCAAGAAGCGCGTAGGGTGGCTTCTTTTGCTCTTCTTAACCGCGACACTGACGGGCACAGTGATCCGTCTGTTCCAGGCGGATATCGAAACCGTGGCGGCCTTGGTGGTATTCATCCCCTTGCTGATCGGCACAGGCGGGAACGCCGGCTCGCAGACGACAGCCACCGTGATTCGCGCCCTTGCGGTTGGAGAAATTACCACGAAGGATGCTTTTCTGGTCTGGTGGCAGGAAGCCCGCGTCGGGGTATTGCTCGGACTGGCCATGGGTACAGTCGCCTTCATCCGAGCGATCACCTGGGAACCTAATCCCAGGTTGGCTGCCACAGTGGCTCTTGCGACGGTTGGGGTCATCGTCTGGGCTACCTTTGTCGGGGCCGTCCTTCCCATCCTGGCAGCACGGTTCAAGATTGATCCTGCTGCCGTTTCCGGTCCCGTAATGAGTACCCTGGTGGACGCGACCGGACTGATCATCTACTTCATGATCGCCCGCTGGATATTGGGTCTAGCCGGTTGAGATCGCCGCCGAAGACAGCGGCGAGGGCCGGGTGCGTGGGAAAGCATGAAACACTGACCCCCGCCTACGCCGGGGGCGGTATCTTATGTACCTGCTGACCATAGCCGAGAATGAGAATTGGTATCATGAGTCGGATGTGGTGGGCGCTTCCCTTTCTTGCTCTGCTCCCGGAGCCTTCGGTTTACCCGGTAAATTTCCAGGGGGCTCCCTTCGTGGCAACGTTCAACCAGCTGGAGGAACATCCTAGACTGGTCGGCATCTTTTCGCCGACCTGTGCCAGCTGCTTACAGACTTGCTCCCGCATCCGAGAATTTCTCGAAGAACACGACAATCCTTCCCTGCGCGTCTTCATCCTGTGGGCACCCTTCGAAACGGGAGACAACCTCGGGTTGGCTAGACAGGCGGCGAGCCGTTATCTGGCAGATCCGCGGGCGCTTCATTTCTGGGATCTGTGGAAGTTCGGAAGTCGCATGTACAGCGATCTTCTGCGAATCACCCCGGAAAACCTGTGGGGTGTGGTTCTGGTTTTCCCCCCTGGTGTCACCTGGGAGACTCAACCTGCCGCACCTTCATTTTGGATGCAGAGTCGCAATCTCCCGGTGGGGACTCCCTTCACCAAGAAGCTACTGGAAATCCAGTTGGAGCGCTGGATGGAAAACGAGGACTGATCAGGGGTTGGACTCGGCTGCCCCCGATTCCGTCCGTTTCCGGTTGTCGTCGACGTCTTTCTTGCACTCGGCCGAATTCGATCGTACGCTTGTTCCCGGTGAAATTGGACCGTCGCAGCTTTGTTTCAACCTTGGTGGCTGCAGGCGTAGTCCGATCGACCAGCGCCCGAGAGGTGCCTTCGGCTGGACCACGATTTGGCCTGGTCACCTACCTGTGGGGTCAAGACTGGAACTTGCCTACGCTGATTCGAAACTGTGAAGAGGTTGGATTGGCGGGAATTGAAGTGCGCGTAGGCCATGCCCATGGAATCGAGCCCACTCTTCCACGATCCGCCCGCGAGGAAGTCCGCCGGCGGTTTGCCGACAGCCCCGTGGAATGTGTGGGCTACGGCTCCAATCAGGAGTATCACTCCCCCGACTCGGCGGTGCTGGAACGAAACATCCGGGAGACTTACGAATTGATCAGGCTGTGTCACGACATCGGTGCCTCAGGCGTAAAAGTGAAGCCAAACGCTCTTCCGCCGGAGGTTCCGGTTGAACGCACGATAGAGCAGATCGCCGGAGCACTGGATCGAATCGGCGCCTTTGCGGCGGACTATAACCAGAAAGTCCGCCTCGAGATCCACGGGCGGGAGACCTCCCGCATCCCTGTGATACGCCGTATTGCTGAGCAGATCTCTTCCCCCCAGGTGGGGCTTTGCTGGAACTGCAACGCCGTCGACCTTGAGTCTCCGGGCCTCGAAGACAACTTTCGGTCCGTCCGGCCCTTTTTTGCCGATACCTTGCACGTTCATGAACTCGATCGCGGTGACTATCCCTATCCAGCCTTGTTTCGACTGCTTCGAGAGACCTCGTACGGAGGCTGGATCCTGTTCGAGGGGAACGACCCGCCCGACAAAGACCGACTTTCCGCTCTACGGCGCCAAGTCGAGCTGATGCGAACGCTGTGGGCCGAGGCGTGACGCGGTACCCCCGGGCCTGTCCGGCAAAAGAACGCGACGGGTTTCTTAATCGCCCGGGGACGCCGCCTTACCGGCAGAGCCGGGAGGAGGTGGGTCGATCCGATCGGGAGAGGCTGTTTGGAACCGCGAGACCGTCCCGCGTGACGCGTACTTTTTCGCCGGCTTTTGAAACAGTAACGCTTAAAGAAAGGTGATGTCGATGTTGTTCCGGCCATCCTTACGAATCTTTTGTTCTCTCCTTCCCGCCATTTCAGCTGTTGCCTTGCAGGCTTTTCCTTTTCTGTTCGCGGAAGAGCCGATTCGACCCAGCACGACGATCGATCTTTTGTCTGAACGGGGTGGAACCCATTTTTACAGCTGGCTGGTAGACGACCATTACTCCGATCCGAAGGGCGTCTTCTCTTTCGTAGACGCCGTTGATGGAGCTCCGGCTCTTCGTATCAGCGGAGAACGATGGGGCGGCTTGGCGACCCGACGGTCTTATCGAGACTATCGGCTTGTAGCCGAGTTCCGCTGGGGGCTCCTCACCTGGGGCGATCGGACGGCGGCCGCCCGCGACAGCGGCATTCTGCTTCACTGTCAGGGACGTGACGGCAACACGGCAGCCGACTTCAACGGTCCGTGGATGTCCTCTTTTGAGGCTCAGATCATCGAGGGTGGAACCGGGGATTTCATTTTTGTGGCAGGCTACGGAGAAGAAGGCGCGCGCGTGCGACCTACCGCCACAGCCTACTGTTCGCAAGATCGTGACGGCGAGTGGGTCTACGACCCCTGGGGGGAGGCCAAGGAATTCAGTCAAGGACGGCTGAACTGGCACTTTCGAGATCCCGACTGGATGGACCGCCTCGGGTTTCGAGGATGGCGTGACCTCGAAAGTCCGGCGACAGATTGGACCCGCATCGAAGTGGTCTGCAACGGGGGCGCGATTTTGAATTTCGTCAATGGACGTCTCGTCAACCGCCTCCAGAACGCCTCTTGGACGGAAGGAAAAATCATGATCCAGTCGGAAGGAGCTGAGATTTATTTCCGCAAGCTGGAGCTCCAACCGTTGCAACCGTGATTTCAGGAGATTCCGAAGGGCTGACTGGATCTCACTTCGATTCTTCTTATCTTCCGTCCCCGTCGCCGCCAATCAGCGACGACACTGGTTCTATTCGGAAGTTGCTTTTTGCCTCTTCCCTCTCTGCGGAAGACTACGCGACTTCCACATGGCGGACCGGCTTTCCCTGCGGTATGCTCGAGCTCGCGGCCAACCACTCTAGGGGGGTTGCGGTAATGCGCCGACTGCGCCGCACGAGGGGGCAAACATGATCGACTGGAAGGTACTACAGAGCGAGATTCGGAGAGAGGCGGACCACCGGCGGCGAGCTTTACTGGAAAGCCTGGCGGAGATTTTCCGCAACCAAGCGCCACCTTCCTTGCAGTCGGAACTAGACTCCGCTGAAGCTTCGTCGGTTCTTCGGTTGCTCTTGGACTTCCTCCTAACTCATAAACCCGAGCCGATCGCGTTGTCCATCAGTGAGGCTTCCGAGGGTCTCCCTGTTCTCTCCCGCTATTCCGTATTCTTTTCGTTGCTGGAGGACCGGCCGTTCGTCGTAGCTTCAATCCGGTTGCTCTTACGACGACAGGGGCTGTCTATTCACCATCTGTTCCATCCGATCCTCTATGTTCTTCGAGGGAAAGACGGCGAGGTTACGAAGATCGGACGGCCGGGAACTTCAGAAGGACGTCCCGAAGCCCTTCAGATGGTACTTCTCGAACGCATGGAATCGCGGGAGGCCAAGGCAAGACTTGAAGATGCCACCCGCGAGACCCTGCAAGCGGTCATAGCCGTCACCGACGATTTCCCTAAGCTCTTGGAACAGCTGGAAGGAATGAAGGAATCCCTATCCGCCGGGCAGGAACAAGCGCAGACACCAAGGTTCCCCGAATCCGCCGACTCGTTGAAGGAGTACCTCGCCTTTCTCGACTGGCTGAGGGCAAATCATTTTGTCTTTCTTGGCTTCCGCCGTTACGACGTGGTTCTTGAACAAGGCGAACCCTGTGCTCAACTGCGGCGGGGCAGCGGTCTCGGAATCTTACGACGGGACGAGGGGAGCCGTTATTTCCGCCCGGTTCCCTTGCGTCTTCTGCCCGACAGAATCCTTCGCCAGACCTTGGGTCCTCCTGTCCTCTTAGTGGCTAAGGCCAACTCCGAATCCCCCGTCTACCGGAGTGGGCTCATGGATTACGTGGGTCTGAAGCACTTCGGCGACGACGGAAGTTTTCAGGGAGAATCTCGGATTCTGGGGATGTTCAGCTCCCGCGCGTATCTCCATGCCGCGAGCGACATCCCCATTCTTCGCCGCAAACTTAACGAGATCTTGAACTTGGCCGCCGCAAAACCCGGCTCACATGACTACCGCCGGATTCTCGCACTGTTCAACTCCTTTCCTTTGACGGAGTTGTTTGTTCGGGAAGCGGCTGACCTGTGGCCTATCATCCGCGACCTAATGTCCTTGGAAGAGGAAGAGGGTATCCGCGTGCGTTTCGCGATGAATCCCTACGGAAGAGGGATCAGCGCGCTCGTTTCCTTGCCGAAAAATCGTTTCAGTTCGCAAGTGCGCCAACAAATCCAAGAGTTCTTGGCCGACCAGCTTCAGGCTACTGGTGTGGAATACCGCTTGGCGTGGGGCGGCGAGGAAGATGAGCGGGCTCGACTACACTTCATGCTGGCGACTTCGGTCAACTTCGACAAACTGCCGGTAGCCGACCTGGAAAGGAGCGTCGCCGACCTCGCACGGAGTTGGGAGGACCGCCTTCGGGATCTCTTGCAAGAACGTCTCGGACCGGCAGGTGCAGAACTGGCTCAACGATATGGAGGTCGATTCCCCACAGGCTACAAGGCGGAGGTAGATGTGGAGTCTGCGGCGCTCGACATCCGGCAGCTCGAACGGCTTAGCGAGGAAACCGTCACTGTCGCCTTGCTTCAGGCTCCGCCTGAACGACACCCGGAAGCCACCACGTACCTTCGCATCTACCACCCGGGGACGCTGCCTTTGGCGGAAACGTTCCCGATTCTCCAGAATCTCGGCTTGCGCGTGGTTGAACAGATCGCTTATCAGATCCCTAATCCTCACCGGGCCGGCGTTGTCTCCATCGACATCTTTCGTGTTCAGGACGGCCGGGGCCTACCGTTGGATATCGAGCGGGACGGTGAGCGTCTGAAAGAGGCGCTGTTGGAACTCCTGGAACGGCATAGCCCCGACGACCCGGTCAACCGGCTCGTGCTAACCGCACGGTTGTCCATCCGTGAGGTTACGCTGGTCTCAACTTGGCGGGCTCACGTTTTCCAACTCGTTCCTTCTTCCAGTCTCGGCTACATCACACAGGTATTCCTGCGCTATCCCGAATCGATCCGTGCATTGGTCGACCTGTTTCATGTTCGTTTTCGCCCGGAATGGAACGACGACAGGAGCCAACTTGCAGCCGAAGCGAAAGTGCGTCTGCAACAGACCCTGGACGCGGTGGAGACGGTGGCTGAAGATGAGCTGATTCGACGTGTGGCACAACTGATCGAGCGGACGGTTCGTACCAATTTCTACTGGAATAAGCCGTACATCGCCAACAAGGTGACCTCCTCCGCATTGGGTTGGATACCTGAACCCAAACCTTGGCGCGAGATCTTCGTGTGGTCACCTCAGATGGAGGGCGTCCACCTTCGGGGAGGCCCGATAGCTCGGGGGGGACTGCGCTGGAGCGATCGGCCTGATGATTTTCGGACTGAAATCCTAGGCCTTATGAAGACTCAAATGGTGAAGAATGCGTTGATCGTCCCTCAAGGAGCCAAGGGCGGGTTTGTGCTTAAACATTCTCCTTCCGATCGGGATAGGCTTCGGACCTACGTTCAGTCTCAGTACGGCACGTTTATCCGTGGACTGCTCGACTTGACCGACAATGTGATCGAAGGAAAAACCGTCGCCCCGGAGGGATTGGTCACCTATGATGCACCGGACCCCTACCTGGTGGTGGCGGCGGACAAGGGGACGGCGACCTTCAGCGACCTCGCCAATCAAATCAGCCGCGAATATTCCTTTTGGCTCGGCGACGCATTTGCGTCCGGGGGCTCGCACGGGTACGACCACAAGAAACTCGGCATCACCGCGCGAGGCGCCTGGGAGTGCGTAAAGCGCCATTTCCTCGAGCTGGGACTAGATCCGTTTCGTGATGAGTTTACGGTGATCGGCATCGGAGACATGTCGGGCGACGTCTTCGGGAACGGCATGCTCTATACGGAAAAGATCCGACTCTTGGCCGCTTTTAATCACCAGCATATCTTTTTAGACCCTACTCCGGCGGCGTCCCGCGGTTACCAAGAAAGGCTGCGTCTGTTTCGATTGCCCAATTCCAGCTGGAGCGATTACGATCCGGCGGCGATCAGCCCGGGCGGAGGGGTGTTTCCCCGCAGTGCGAAATCGATCCCCCTGTCCCCTGAAATTCGAGAGCTTTTACAGCTTGACAAGGAACAGGCAAGCGGCCTCGAAATCATCCGTGCGATGCTCAAGCTTCCGGCCGACCTTCTTTGGAATGGAGGCATCGGAACCTACGTAAAGGCGAGCTGGGAACCGGACGAGGCGGTCGGTGACCCTACAAATCGGCATGTTCGAGTCAACGCCGGTGATCTTCGTGTCCGGGTGGTGGGCGAAGGAGGCAATCTCGGCTTCACTCAGGCGGCACGGGTGGAATTCGCTCGGCGGGGAGGCCGCATCAACACCGACGCCGTTGATAATTCCGGCGGTGTCGACATGAGCGACCATGAAGTGAACCTGAAACTTGCCCTGGCCCCGGCAGTCCATTCGGGGAAGCTGACACTGGAAACCAGGAACCGTCTATTGACCCGGCTGGCCGACGAAATGGTGGAGCTAGTGCTGGCGAATAACGCTTCTCAGGCACTTTGCCTGTCTCTGGCCCAGCGAGGGGGGCCGCCCCTGACGGAGCGATTCCAGCGGCTCCAGGAGCGCCTGGCGCAAAGAGCCAGTCTCAGACCGGACCTTGAAGGGCTACCCACCCCAGCGGAAGTGAGCCACCGACTGCGGGCGGGGAATGGGTACACCCGCCCTGAACTAGCCGTCCTGCTGGCCTACAGCAAGCTTTACTTGAAGCAACAGATGCTGGAGAGAGGTATTTTGGACGAGTCGGTTCTGGTGCACCACTTGATCGATTACTTCCCCAGAGAAGTGGCCGACACGTACCAAACCGAAGTCGAGCAACACCCTCTGCGGCGCCACATACTGGCGACCCGCCTGACAAACCTGTTTGTCGACCGCTTGGGGATCAGCGGGTGGTTTCGCCTGGAGGAAGAATCGGAGAGACCTTTGAGCACCGTGATCGAGGCCATGACGACGGTGTGGGAGCTGACTCGATGTGAAACGCTGTTTCGGACAGTCCTCGACGCCGGCCGGAACGTGAACTGGCCGGACCAGTACGCCGCCCTCGAGCGAACACGAGAGGCTTTTCACGCCCTGTGCGTCTGGTTGCTCCTCGGGCCCTTCGAAACAATCAGGCCGACGCCGACGGTGGAGAGGTTCCGCAGCGGCTGGGAAACGGCCTTAGAGCAGTTCCCGACGGTCGTTCAGGGGGTGGCGGAGGGACAAAACTGGCACAATCAGCTGGAGCACTATGAGCAAGCGGGAGTTTCGCCGGCGCTGGCAAGAAGCCTTGCCACGGCGGAGTACTGGCCGGCCTTGTTGACGCTCTTACAACTACAAGAGATCACCGGAGAGGATCTCCCTGAAGTCGCGTACACCTACTTCTCTGTCGGCGAACTGTTCGCCTTGGGTGTAATCCGAGATCGACTGGCCGCCTCTTCCCCCGTGACTCCTGCGGAAGGAGCCGCCCGGCAAGCCCTCATCTCCGATTTGCGGGTCTTCCAACTGAGAATGACGTCAATCCTTCTGGGTTCGGGACGACGAGGCGACCGTCTCGTCGATCGACTGCGCCAGAATGAACGGTACAAAGAAGCGATTGGACTGGCCGATAAGTTGCGGCAGGAACCCGACCTCGGCCTTGCTGAAGCGGTCCTGCTGCGGCACCACTTGTTTCGCCTCTTACCCCTCGGAGCCGGGCAACCAACGTAAACGAGTGATTGAACCTGGCGAAGAGCCGCCTCTTGCAAGCCACGACCAGCCGCCGGCGGCGGCGACGCCGGCTCTTTTCTCCGACACCGTCCTCCCGCGTCCTTGTTCGGCAACGTCGCCGCTGAAAGAGGGATAGAGCTTGCACGCATTGTCAAGCCGCGTATAGTTGAAGAAGCGGGTGTGCTGCCCGGAAGAATGCGAAGACGCCTGGTGCCGAGGACTCTGGAACAACGGCCGGGACCTTGGGCAAGATCAACCCCGGATCCTTCCAAAGCTGTTGGGCTCAGGGGCGATGACGGTGTCCGAGCGAGCGACCTACGAGCAGCCGGGACCGCCGCGGAAACGTCGCTTCGGAATCCCTCAGAACCGGCAGCAAGCCCGAAAGCTTCCAATAAGGAGAAATCGCATGCTCCGATTCACCTTGGGCCGGAGAGAATTTCTTACAGCTTCAACGGTTCTTGCGAGCGCGTCCCTCCGCTCTGCGGGCGGGGCGAGGTTTGTTGCGGAATCGCTTCCCGCCGTCCTGGGAGGAACACCCGTTCGGAGCCGACCCTTTCCCACTTGGCCCGTGGTGGACACCCGGGACGAGGAGCGCCTATTGGAAGCCTTGCGAAGGAAAGAGTGGTGTCGCCTATACGGAAACATCACGGCGACGTTCGAACAACGGTGGGCGGAAAAGCTCGGTGCGCGATTCGCCTTGGGTGTCGTCAACGGAACCAACGCATTATATGCGGCTTTAGCCGCCGTCGGCGTAGAGCCGGGAGACGAGGTGATTGTTCCTCCGTACACGTTCGTTGCGACGGTCAACGCCGTTGTCCAGCACTATGCTCTTCCCGTTTTTACCGACACCGACGCCAACACGTTTCAGATGGATCCCACCACCATCGAAGACCGTATCTCCAACCGCACACGCTGCTTGCTGCCGGTGCATTTGGGAGGTAACCCGGCCGACCTGGATCGCATTCTTGATGTAGCGCGCCGGAGGTCGCTGCCTGTTGTCGAAGACGCTTGCCAAGCTCACGCAGCCGAATGGAAGGGACGTAAGGTTGGAACGTTGGGAGACGTCGGCTGCTTCAGTTTCCAAACCACCAAGATTCTGCCGTGCGGTGAAGGTGGGTGTATCGTCACCCAGCGGGAAGATCTTTACGACGCTTTCCACGCTTTTCACAACAATGGGAGGGATCGTCACCTTGGTGAACAGAAAGGATACCTCCATCAGGGCAGCAATCTCCGTTTGACGGAACTACAGGCAGCCGTGTTGCTCGCCCAGTTGGACAAGTTTGACGAGTTATGCCGGAGGCGCGAAGCCAACGCACACAGGCTTGAAACCGCCCTCAAACAAATCCCGGGGGTTGAGCCGGCCGCCTCGTATGCAGGCTGTACCAGGAACACGTACTACATCGTCATGTTGCGGTATGACCCTTCAGCGTTTGCCGGTCTACCGCGGGAGCGCTTTCTAACGGCTCTCCAGCAGGAAGGGGTTCCCGCTTGGTCGGGATATCGTCCCCTTGAAAAGGAACCTTTTTTGGAAAGGGTATTCGGGTCGCGCGCTTATCGCAGGCTGTTTTCGGAAAATGAACTTCGACAATGGAGCGAGCGATGCCGTTGCCCTCAGAACGACGCTCTTTGCGAAGAAGGCTTCTTTCTTTCCCAGGAGGCCTTGCTGGGAGAACCCAGCGACGTGGACTCGATCGTGGAGGCAATCGACCGCATCCGCCGTTATGCCGAACAGATCCGTGAGAGTTGACGCGGCGAGGCCCGAGAACTTCAAGCTGAAGAGAAAGGACCTCCCCTTTGCACGTCCTTGTCCCCACTACGGTTTTGCACTCGAAACTAAAGGACGGCTTTCACCACAAAAACAAAGGGTGCAATAAGAACTCCAAGGACCAATACCACCGGAATTATGAGAAGCAGAACCGGAGCGGCCGCCACCAGGGCGATCACACCCACCACGAGCAGCGGAACCCCTACCAGTAAGCAGAAGACCCCCTTTAGTAACCCCATCCCGAGCTTCAGAGGCAGCAAAATCAGACAGATCAGGACCTTCAAGACCAAACCCACGAGGACGCATCCGATCACGAAGGCGAAAAGCAAACCGACCAATTCAGCCATGGTATTCCCTCCGCTTCATACCGAGTCACGAAAGTATTACGTGGAGGCGTTCCGCTTTGTTCATACGATTCGGCGCGGCTCGCCGGCAAGTTGAAGCCGGACTCGCATCAATGGGGAGAAGCAACGATAATAGGGCCGCAGGAGGTGAGTTCGATGCGAATGCTGTTTTTGTCGACTTTATTGATTTCTCTTTGTGTGACGTTTTCCGGTTGTGGGCCGTCACCCCAGGAAGAGCCACCTCGGGCTCCCACCCAGGAGGCGACGACGGCGTTGAACACGCTGACACCCGAGGAAGAGGCCGCCGGTTGGGAGCTCCTGTTTGACGGGAACTCTCTGGACCGTTGGCGAGGTTTCCGGGCGGATACGGTTCCCCCAGGTTGGCAGGCGGAAGACGGCCTGCTGGTTTTCCGAGCCGAACATGGGCAAGAAGGTTACGGGGACCTGACTACGAAAGAGCAGTTTGCCGACTTCGACCTGAGCCTGGAGTGGAAGATCTCTCCCTGCGGCAACAGCGGGATCCTCTTTCGGGTGACCGAGGATTACGAACAAGAGTGGCACACCGGGCCGGAGTACCAGATCGTCGATGCGACCTTGGGTTGCTGGAGCGATTACCAAGCTCCCGAGGGAGAGCGAGCGCCGGATTCCGACCTTAAGGCGTCTCAGCTTTCGGGCGCCAATTACGATCTTCATGCCCCTTCCGAGAACGCGGTCAAGCCGGTGGGAGAGTGGAATCTGTCCCGCTTGGTAGTCAACGGTCCTCACGTGGAGCATTGGCTGAACGGCAAGAAAGTCGTGGAGTACGAGCTTTGGTCCCCGGAATGGGAGCAGTTGGTGGCCACCAGCAAGTTCAAAGACTACCCCCAGTACGGCAGGAACCGAACCGGACACATCGTTTTACAGGATCACGGCAAGACAGTCTGGTTTAGGAATATCAAGATCCGTCGACTGGGAGAAACACAACCGTAACCTGTCCCACCCGGGTCTGGTCGCGCGGATTCAG
>ERZ795050.2959-NODE-2959-length-17631-cov-4.763996_pt1 | contig 17631 bp, 7 predicted proteins | sample MGYA00375134_ERZ795050 | MGnify/ENA primary metagenome ERZ795050 (study PRJEB30179, sample SAMN05720221) | activated sludge metagenome | isolation source: Anaerobic digester | place: Japan | collected 2015-05-26 ... | reverse complement strand
GCGCAGGCAGGCTTGTTGCCGGCCCCCGCACTGACCCTTGCCCTGCCCCCGCCCCAGACCACTTCGGGGACGGAGTTCGTCGGCGGTGAGCTGGCCGTCGCGGTTGGCATCCAAGGCGCGGAGAGCGGCGGGCGCATTATGGATTTCGACGTTGGAGAGCAATTGGTCGCCGTCGGCATCGAACAGCCGGAGAAACAGCGGGGTTTGACCCTGGACACAAAGCCCGCGGCCTTTGCCCTGTCCCCTGCCCTGCCCGCCTTGTGCAGGGTTGCCCAAAGGACAGTTTTGTCCGCCACGACCCGGGCCACTCGCACAGAGCTCGTCGGGGGTCAACTGGCCGTCGCGATTCTTGTCGAGGGTGAGGAGTTGGGTGGGAACCTGGGCGATTTCGGCGTCGGTCAGTACCCCGTCGCCATCCGCGTCGAGCACGGTGGCAATCGGGGGTTGGAAACCCTGCGAACCGAACCGATGCGGTCCCGGCCCACCGCGACCTGGACCTGGTTGTGCCGTGAGGGTAAACGCTGTGCCCGCGAGGGCCAGCCCGATGATCATGCTGATTGTTTTTTTCATAATTGTGTCGTTTTGTTTTTTTTCGTTTCCGCCAGGCTGGGAGGAGCGCTGACCTCTTCAGCCGCCGGCTCCCACAGTCCTGGCCTCTGTCATAATCAGACTTCCGGCGTGTTAAGCTTTTATGTGTGGATGAGGGGAAAATTGTTAAGGAATGGTAAAAGTTTGCGCGGGGTTCAGGGCAGCCCGAGCCTCCCCAAAACGTGGTATTGGAAGCCCAATTCAATGTGAGATAGCGTGTTAACGATGAAGATTTTTGTCGGCCATGCCGGAATTGCCCTCGTTGTATTCCTGGGTCTGCCGGTCAGGCTCCCGGTTCAGGCGCAAACTCCGCCCGCCTCTTTCACCACCAACCTGACTGTCGGCGGCACCACCGTTGCGGTGGCATTTCAATACCACCCCATCCGCAGCGCCAATTTCGGCGTCAAAGTGCAGCAGCCCGATGGTTCATTTGCGGACTATACGCCGGGACCGGCGCGCACCTACCTTGGCACGGTCACGGGAAACCCCGGCGCTTTGGCCTGCGCGACTTTGCTGGCGGACGGCAATCTCTGGGCAAAGGTCAGCTTTGAAAACGGCGTTGAATGGGTCTATTTCAGCGGGCCGAGTGCCAGGGCTTACTCGCGCGGCAGCACCACGTTTGGCCTGAATTATCCCACCTCGCCCATCGTGACCGTGGCGGGTGGAGCGGGCAGCAACATTTATGCGGCGGAAATCGCCGTGGACTCGGCGTATGCGCATTTCAACGCTTGCGGCCAGGACTTGGAACGAACGGTGGCGGCGGTGGAGTTTTCCATTCTGTCCGGCACCTATTTCTATCTGCGCGATAACGGCATCCTGCACCGTGTGGGGAAGGTGTTTATCCGCGCCAATTATGATCAGGATCCGTACCACTTGATTTCCTCGGCGGGGGGCAAACTGGACGCCTGCCGGGTGTTCCTAAGCGCCAACGACACGACGCACGACGTCGGGACGGTGGCGGACTCGATTGGCGGTGGGGTGGCTTGGGTGGGCGTGATCGGCACCTCGGTGCGGTATTCGGCCTGCGGGTACAACGGGGGAGAGAACGGCGATTTTTCCCAGGTGTGGCGTCATGAGGTGGGGCATAATTGGAGTTGTGGCGACTGGGAGGGCGGGTCAAGTGAAGGGGCGACGATCATGAACGGGAATGCGTATGCACGGTGCTCGGGGCCCGAAGAGAACAAGATCGTTTCACACCGGAACGGCAAGCTTGGCATTCTGGACAACCTGGGGCCCTATTCCTTCCCGCTACCGCCCCGCGCTTCGCTGGACACCGCGATCGCGGTGTATCCGAACTCCGTGACGGTGGACGTGCTCCACAACGACCATAGTGGCAACGGGCTGCCGCTTTCGCTGCTGGAGGTGCCCGCCACCAGCATGCGCGGGGGCACGGTCACGCGCTCGGTTGGCACGGGCCCGGGAGGACGGGATCAGATCGTTTACACACCACCGGCCAGCTCGCCGTTGGGCGCCGACCGGTTTTCCTACCGGATCACAGACTCGGCGGGCCGGACGGGTCTGGGCTACGTTTATGTGATGGTTGATCCGCCGGCGAACGACCTGGCAGGCTATTGGCCTTTGGACGAGGGCAGCGGGACGGTGGCGCACGACGCGTCCGGGAGCGCCAACGACGGCACGGTGGCGAGCGCCGGAGCCTGGACCAGCGCGATGGTCGGGGGCGGTCTGCAATTCAATGGCAGCACAATGCAGGTTTCCGTGCCGGCGCTGAATCTGAACACCAACACCGTCACCCTCACCGGCTGGGTCAAGCGCAACGGCAGCCAGTCCAGTTATGCCGGCCTGATTTTCACCCGCGGCAACGGGACGGTGGCCGGTCTGAATTTGCGGGGGACCACCCATGAGCTGGGCTATCACTGGAACGACCAGTACTACAACTTCGCGTCCGGCCTGGTGGTTCCCGATGGCCAGTGGGCCTTTTGCGCGCTGGTGGTCGAGCCCGGCCGGGCGGTGCTGTACCTTGACGACGGGCGGGGGCTCCGGGCGGCGACCAACAATGCGGCGCACGCGGTTCAAACCTTTGGCTCGACGCTCTATATTGGGCGGGAGGCGAACGACGGGCGTTTTTTCAACGGCGTGATGGACGAGGTGCGGATTTATCGGCGGGCGTTGAGCGCCGTGGAGGTGGCGCAGGTGGCGGCTGGCATCGGCAGCGCCTACAATCCGGTTCCGGCTTCCGGCGGCGCCCTCTTCAGCAGCCTGCCGGCGCTGCAGTGGCAGAATCCCCGCACCGCTCTTGCGCAACAGGTTTTTCTGGGGACGGATTACGCGGCGGTGGCGAATGCGACGACCAACTCCGCCGAGTACGTGGGGCGAGTCAGCGGGACGCAATTTCTGCCGGCCTTGACGGATGGCACGTGGTATTGGCGGGTGGACGAAGAGTATGGCGGGCAGGTGGTGAAGGGGCCCGTGTGGTTTTTCTCGTACTCTTCCGGTGACCCGGTTGCCCGATGGAAGCTGGATGAACTCAGCGGGGCGGTGGCGCGCGATGCCATTGGCGTCAACCACGGCACCTACTTCAACAACCCGACCCTGGCGCAGCCCGGGGTGTTGATTGAGGCCACCAACCGGGCGGTGCGATTCAATGGCTCGAATCAGAAGGTGGATGTGCCCTACGCGAGCGTTTTGAACACCACGTCATTCACCGTCGAGGTGTGGTGCAAGGTCACCGGCGGCGCGGGCACGTATCGCTCGCCCTTGACATCGCGGGACGACAGTCCGTCGCGCGGTTTCGTGTTTTACGCGGGGAACAACAATGTGTGGCAATTCTGGACCGGAAACGGGAACGCGGGAGGCTGGACGCAAATGAGCGGGCCGGAGGTGGTGCTCGACCAATGGGTGCAACTGGTGGGGGTGGTGCACGCCAATTATCAGAGCTTTTACGTCAATGGCGCGCCCTACGGGACCGCCCAGGCGAACTTTGCGCCCAACACCGCCAGACCGCTGCGGATTGGCGCCGGCTCGACGGAAACCGCGGGGGCCTATTATTTCCCGGGGTTGGTGGATGACGTGCGGGTGTACAACCGGCCGCTTTCCGCCGCCGAGATTGCCAGCCGCTACCAGCAGTCGGTCAACCGGGCGCCGTTCTTCGCGTTCGATCCGGTTGTGCTCCCCGCGGCGTCCATTGGCGTGGCGTATTCAAACAGCCTTGGGGGAGTCGTTTCCGACCCCAATCCCGGGGACACTCTCACGTTCAGCAAGGTGGCGGGCCCGGACTGGCTCTCGGTAGCGCCGGACGGCTCGCTGAGCGGAACGCCCCAGGCGGGCGATGCCGGGTTGAACACGTTGATGGTTCGGGCCACTGACAGTTTCAATGCGGCGGCGACGGGCCGGGTGCAGCTCAGCGCCGGCGGCGTGGTTTGGAACGGTGGAGGAACCAGCAGCTTTTGGAACCAGCCGGCCAATTGGTCCGGCACCACGCCCGCCGGGGGACAAGACCTCGTGTTCACCGGACTGGCGCGCCGGGGAAATACCAACAACTTTCTGGGGTCGGCGGGGCAAGTGTGTTTCCTCACGCCCGGTTTTTCGATTTACGGCAATGCGCTGGTGCTGGGGAAGGGAATCCTCAGCCAGGCCGGTCCGAACCAGTGGAACATCCCCCTCACCCTGGCCGCCCCCCAGAGCGTGATCAGCAGCAACGACACGCTGACGGTGGGCGGGTCCGTGAACAACAACGGTCACAATCTTTCGATTGCGGGGGCGGGCGACACGGTGCTTGCCGGCATTTTGTCCGGCAGCGGGGGGCTGATTAAAGCCGGCGCCGGCAGCCTGCGGCTGGGGAACGCGGGGAACACGTTCGGAGGCGATTTGACGGTGAGTGAAGGGACGGTGATCGCCAGTGCCCTGACCAGCAGCGGCACGGCCTCTGCGCTCGGAGCCAAGAGCGGCGCGCGGGTGATCACCGTCGGGCCGAATGCGATGCTCCAATTCAGCATGAACAACATCTTCGGGGGCGGCGGCATGAGCGCCGCCGGTCTGCCCGCACTGGTCATCCATGGGACGCTGAGCGCGTCGCGATTCAATGTGCTGCCGAACGTAACGCTGAACGGCGGGGCGCTGGTGCAGAACGCGAGCGATGGTCCCGGCACTTATGAAGGATTTCAATTCATCGGCGCGGTTGCCGTTGGGGGAACCAACGCCTCGAGCATGAGCGCCGCCACCGGCCGGGCCAACCACCTGCGAGGCGGAGGCACGACCGTGTTTGCGGTGGCGGATGCAACCGGGGACGAAGCGCCGGACCTGGTGATCAGCGCTTCGTTGAAGGACGGTTCGGGAGATTATCCGGGGGCCGCCAGTCTGACAAAGGACGGTCCCGGCACGCTGTTGCTGTCCGGCACGAACACTTACAGCGGCGGCACCCTTCTCAACGGCGGCACCCTCGCGGCACAGTTTGCCGGCGGCAATGCCCCGCTGAGCACGGGCGGGATCACCCTGGCGGGGGGAACCCTGGCGCTGTTTGGGCCAACGACCCAGACCCCGCTGGGTCTGACTGGTTTCAATCACGACGTGCTGCTTGGGGCGAGTGAAGCCAGCGCCGCGGCAGGCACGACCCGGGGCATTGACAATGCCAACTATGTTTTCTACGAGACCAACGCGCCAGGCTCGGGCGGCGCTGGCGGTTTGCCGGCTTCGCGGGTGCTGAACAGCCAGGTGAACCCGGCCGTGTCCTTTTTGTTGCAGCCATACGGCGGCAACAATGCCCTCACGCTGGCCAGCGGCTCCGGCACCCTGACGCTGAGTTCCCCCGTCACCGCGTCCAGGCTGAGCCTTCTGCACACGTCGGGTTCCGGAACGACCACCTTCAGCCTGGTGGTCAACTTTGCCGACGGCACGTCCCAGACGGTCGGCGGGTTGAGTTCACCCGACTGGGGCACTTCCAACGCGGCGGTTGCGGTGGTCGTCAAAGGGCGGGTGCAGCGCGGCGGCAGTTTTGAGACGGGTTCGTCGTGGTACCTGTTTCAGACGGACTACAATGTGCCCGTGGGCAGCCAGATGAAACCCATTGCCTCGGTGACCATTGCTCGCACGGGGGGCAGCGGGGTGCTGAGCGTCTTCGCGATCAGCGCGACGGTGGTGAATGGGCCGGTGAGCCTGGTCAATGCCCTGAACGTTACCGGCGATTCGACGGTGGACCTTCGTGGCACCCAGGCGGCCGCGGGAGCGGGCGCGCTGAGCGTCGGCGGGCATCGTCTCACCATCAGCGGCGCGCCAACCGCGGCGTTCACGCTCGAGGCTCCGTTGACGCTGAATGGCGCGGCCACCTTCAACATCGCGGTGTCCAACACCACTTTCCTCGGGACGGCCGGGGGTAACGGGAGTCTGACCAAAACCGGCCCGGGCCGGCTCACCCTGACCAGCCCTGCGAGTTACGCCGGCGATACGGTGATCCATGAAGGAACCCTGGCCCTGACCGCTTCCGGTTCACTGGCTGCCAGCCCCAACCTGATCGTGGCTGCGGGGGCAACTCTGGACGCGGTTAACGGACTGACCGTTGGCACGTCCCAGACGCTGAAAGGCAGCGGTACCATTACCGGGAACACGGTTGTTCTCGGAAGGCTTGAGCCCGGCCTTTCCCTCGGCAGGTTGAATTTTTCCGGTGATCTTGCCCTCGCCGGCGTGACGGAACTTGAGCTGTCGAAATCGCCGTTGACCAACGACCAGGTCAGCGCAGCCGGCACCATAACCTTCGGGGGCACCCTGTTGCTGACAAACCTGGGTGGCACGCCGCTGGCGCCGGGCGATTCGTTCACGCTTTTCAACGCCGCTCAGTACAGCGGCTCATTCGCGGCGATTTCGCCCCCGACGCCCGGGCCGGGGCTGGCATGGGAGACGTCGGCGCTGGCCAGCAGCGGGACGTTGTCGGTCATCGCAACGGTAAATCCGAACCCGACAAACCTTTCAGTCCATGTTTCCGGCGACCGGTTGACGCTCTCATGGCCGGCGGATCACACTGGCTGGACGCTGCAGAGCCAGACCAACGGCCTGGGGGTTGGACTGGGCGACAACTGGGTTGACATTCCGGCATCCACCACGACCAATCAGGTCATTGTGCCCATCAACCCGGCGGCCCCCGCGGTTTTCTACCGGCTGAGGCTCTAGAAAAGCCTTTTTCAGTTGGGCAGGGTGGTTATGCTGGGGCGGCATGAATCCGGCAGCATTGATCACCGGCGCATCGCGGGGCATTGGACGAGGCATCGCCTTGGAGCTGGCCAGCCTGGGCTGGGACGTGGTCATCAATTACGTGTCCAATGAACCCGCCGCCCGGCGCACCGCCGCGGATTGCCACGCCGCCGCCCAGGCGGCCGGCAAATGCATCCGCGCGGAAATCTGTGCTGCGGATGTGAGTCAGGGACCTGACCGCCTGCGCTTGATTGAATTCACGCGGGCTGCGTTCGGCCGGCTGGATCTGCTGGTCAACAACGCGGGGGTGGCGCCGCGCGTCCGCGCCGATCTGCTCGAGACGACGGAGGAGAGTCTTGACCACCTCTTGCAGGTCAACCTGAAGGGGCCTTTTTTCCTGACCCAGCTTGCCGCCCGCTGGATGATCCAGCAGAGCCGCCAGGCGGGAGGCGCCGGCGGCGTCCGCCCCAAAATCGTCACCATCTCATCGGTCAGCGCCTATACCGCCTCGGTCAATCGCGGTGAGTATTGCCTGTCAAAGGCGGCGCTCTCGATGCTCACCCTGCTTTACGCAAGCCGCCTGGCTGAATACGGCATCAACGTGTACGAAATCCGGCCCGGGATCATCGCCACTGACATGACCGGCCCCGTGAAGGAAAAATACGATCAGCTTATTGAAAACGGGCTGACTCCCCTGCCCCGCTGGGGCACGCCCGAGGACGTCGGCAAAGCCGTGGGAGCCATTGCCCGGGACCTGCTTCCCTTCAGCACCGGCGAGGTTATCAATGTGGACGGCGGTTTTCATATCCGACGGCTTTAGACCCGGCGGGCCTTTCCGGCCGCCGCGCTTTCGCTTATGGCAATTAAAATTGATCAGCGTTTGACCCCCGCGCAACTGGAACCCCGCCTTCTGCGGTTGTTCGAGGTGTCCGCCGCCAAAATCCTGGCCTTGGAGAGGACGTGGGACCCCGGCCGCGGCACGCCGGTTTTCACGGTGCGGGGAAAATACACCTCGCGGGGCTGGACCGAATGGACCCAGGGATTTCAGTATGGGTCCGCCCTGCTGCAATTCGACGCGACCGGCGACGACCGGTTTCTCGAACTCGGGCGCCGTCGCACGGTCGAGCGCATGGCCCCACACGTCTCCCACATCGGCGTGCATGATCACGGCTTCAACAATATCTCGACCTACGGGAACCTCTGGCGGCTCATGCGCGAAGGGAGGATTCCGTTCAACCCGGCCGAGCGGGATTTTTACGAACTGGCGCTCAAGGTGTCCGGGGCGGTTCAAGCGGCGCGCTGGACGGAGCTGCCCGACGGCTACGGCTACATCTATTCGTTCAACGGTCCGCATTCGCTGTTCGTGGACACGTTGCGGTCGCTCCGCTCGCTGGCCGTCGCACACCAGTTGGGGCATGCCCTCATGGGAGAGCGGGACCAGCGGATTTCCCTGCTTCGCCGGCTCATCCAGCACGCCGCCACCACTGCCCGCTACAACATCTTTTTCGGCGCCGGTCGCGATGTGTATGACCTCGCCGGCCGCACCGCCCATGAGTGCATTTTCAACCTCAACGACGGCAGCTATCGCTGCCCCAGCACGCAGCAGGGCTTTTCGCCTTTCTCAACCTGGACCCGCGGGCTGGCTTGGGCGATCCTCGGCTGCGCCGAGCAGCTCGAGTTCCTCGAAACCGTCCGGGACAAGGAACTGCGGGGGCTCTTTCAGCCGGCGCCCACGGCGGCCGAGGTGCGCGCCCTGTTCCTGCGCGCCGCCCGGGTCACGGCGGATTTCTACCTAGTCAATTCCTGCACCGATGGCGTGCCCATGTGGGACACGGGCGCGCCAAATCTGCACCGGCTGCCGGGGTATCTCGACAAGCCTTCCGACCCGTTCAACGGCTGGGAACCCGTGGACAGCTCCGCGGCGGCCATCGCCGCGCAGGGACTGGTCCGCCTGGGCAACTGGCTCAAAGCGCGCGGGGAGGACGCGGCGGGGAAACGCTACCGGCAGGCGGGACTGACGGTGGCCCGGACTTTGCTGCAGGAGCCTTACCTGTCGGTGGACCCGCGGCACCAGGGGCTGCTGCTCCACTCCATCTATCACCGGCCAAACGGTTGGGATTACATCGCCCCCGGACAAACGATTCCCCAGGGCGAGAGCTCGATGTGGGGTGATTACCATCTGCGCGAGCTGGCTTTGTTGCTGCTGCGAGAGGCGCGGGGAGAAAGCTACCTCACGTTTTTCGCGTACGGCCGGGGCGGCCCCAATGCCTGAACAGCGTTTCACGTTCTTGGCGGAGACCTTGTTGCCCGAACGAGGATCCCCCTTGCCACGGGGCGGCTTCGGCAGGGAGGTTCGCCCTGCTTAAAGGCCGAAGATTCGCGTCTTGTTGGAACAGGTTAAGAACGCCATTCCAAAGACATTCGTCGGGTCGGGCAGGTGCGAATGGTCGGGCAGCTTCACATTATGCAAATAGAACGTGCCCAGGGCGGGATTGCGCGTTAGCAGGCCGCTCGCGTTCATCGTCCCGGCCTTGATGTTGAACACGCAGCGGCTCGAAGTGGCCGGCAGCGCTGACAAGAGGAACAACGACTCACTTTCCACGGTCGTCACCGTGTGGTCGCTCAATGGGGCGGCAAAGGTGGCCGCCACGTTCCGGCCCTTCAACCAGAGGGTGCCGTCGAGCGGCTGCCCGCCGGCGGTCTGAAAGGCCTGGGTGAGGCTTCCGGAGGATTCCCACCGGAACTGCATCTGATCCCCCACGGCATTGGTGAAAAGGATCACTCCGTCCTGCACCGGGCCTGACCGCACGGAAATCACCGCGTTGCTCGAGCCGATCAACAGCGTGGGGTTCCCGCCCGAAATGGCAGCCTCACCGCGGATGGTGACGTCGGTCACCCCAACTTCGGCGATGAACAATGGCCGGTTGGGGTTTCCTTGAAAAGAGGCCCCCGCCGCCGCCTCCACCGCCACGCCGTTCTTGAGACGGACCGTGCCGGCATAATTGCCGGGACCCAACACCACCGTTTGACCCGCAACCGCCGCAGCCAGAGCCGCTTGAACTGTTCGGTAGGGCCTCCAGGGATTTTCCGCGACCGCGGTGGCGTCGTTCCCCTTGTCCGGGTCCACAAACAACCGGTTGCGCCCGAAAAACATAACGGTGTCCGGAGTGAGATTGGTCAGCCCGCCGCCATTGCCGCGGACCACTCCCTGGAGGACGGTATTGGTGATGTTCGCCGCCCCAATCACGGCTTGATAGGGGCCTGTGACAACGGCGTTGGCTCCGATGGCAATGGAATGGCTTGCATGAGGCGCCTCCGGCGCTTTGCCCGCCTGGTACCCCACAAATGTCGCATAGGCATCCCGGGTCGAAGCTTTTGTATTGGTCACACTTCCCATGACATCGCCCGCATCCCCGGCCAGATACCCGATCATCACGGAGCCGGGAGCCCGGTTAAAGCGTCCGGCGTATTGACCGACCAGGGTCGCATGAGTGGCGCCGCTGGCAAAATTGGCCGCCCCCTGCCCCACCGCCACGGTGTATTGGCAGTTGGTGGCGTGGCGCCCGGCATCGGTGCCAACCAGCGTGGCGCGTTCCGCGAACGCAGCATACCGGCCCGCGGAGTATCCCAGCAGCGTAGTGAGCGTTGAATTGCTCGCGTGAGCTCCGGCCGCCGTTCCGAGGAACACGCAGCAATCGGCCGCGGTGGCAAACTTGCCGGCCTCGTAGCCGATAAAGGTCGGCCGCAGCGCCCGGGTGGCGTACATTCCCGCCTCGCTGCCGATGATCGTGGAGTACTGCCGGTACGGGTTGGCGTACTTCCCCGCATTGAGGCCCAGGGTGAAATTGGTCTCCAACCGGCGGGTCGCCGCGCTGTATTTGGGGTGCAGCTCCCAAACCACGTCCTCGGCCTGGTTGATGGCCGAACCGGCCGGCGCCGGGCCGGAGGGAGGGGGGAAACTCGCCGCCATGACCACAGGAACAATCCATGCTACCTTCAAAATCCGCGTTTTCATAACTCAATCCAGTTTGCGCTGTTCAATCCACTCTTCTGATACACGGTCCCGGGGATCAACCCAAGCTCCACCTGGGGCCTTGGGCCGATTGCCCGTCCCTCGCAGGCGCCGCAGGTCTGCTTAAGGCCCGGTCTTGCCCTCTGCTCGCATCCGGCTGCTCCGGCCAGATTGTCCGCCTTCGCCACATAATTTCTCTTGATTGAGGCGTCGCCCGGTCGGATAAGTAGGGGGTGCACGCGGATTGGGATGGGCCCGGTTCGTCTGCGCTCAGCAAAGAAAGGCTCTATGTCCGGACCGTGCCGCTTTACTTCCCGCACGGGTTTGCTCCTCACCGGGGCGACCTTGCTTGCCACCCTCCAGCTCCTGTGGGCGGCGCCGTTCTCAAAAGAAATCCCGTTTCGCCAGCCCGACGGCACCGCCATCCGCTTGTGGGGCCAGGGGGATGAATTTCATGCCGTTTTCGAAACCCTCGACGGCTACACGGTTGTCTTTGACGAGGGGCTCATGGCCTATTGCTATGCCCGCCTTTCGGAGGATGGCCGCCAACTGCTTTCCACCGGCGTGCAAGTTCATCTTGGCAATCCTCAAGGCCTGGGTCTCGAGCCCCACCTGCGCATCAGCCCCGACGCCGTGGCGGAGCAGGCGGCGGCGCGATTCGCGCGCTGGGACGAGGGCATGCGAATTTCCGAACGCTGGCAGGCGCGCAAACAAGCCCTGGCCCTGGCCGCCGCCGACGGCGCCACCTTCGCCCCGCCCGGCGGGTCCACGGTGGGCCTGAAAGTCGGGCTGACTTTGCTGATTGATTTCGAGGACGACGTGGCCACCGTGCCCCAGGCCGAAATCCTCAACTTCTGCAATGGCGACAATTATTCCGGTTACGGCAACAACGGGTCGGTCAAAGCCTACTTCGCTTACAACTCCAACGGGAAGCTGACTTACACCAACGTGGTGACCGTTTACATCCGCGCCCCCAAACCCAAAACCACCTACAACGACACCAGCAAGGATGCCGGTCAGCAGGGCCGCCTGCTCATTAAAGACGCCCTCGAAGCCATGAAGGCCCTGCCGAACTACGACAGTGAGATTCTCCCCACCTTCGCCGCGCTCAGCACCGACGCGCAAAACCGGGTCCTGGCTCTGAACGTTTTTTACGCTGGCGACAACGGCGGGCGCTGGAGCTACGGGCTGTGGCCGCATTCGTGGGTGCTCGCCAGCCCGATCGAGCTGTCCCCGGGCGGCAAACGGGTTTATTTTTATCAAATCACCAACATCGGCGACAAACTGTCCATCGGCACCTTTGTTCACGAGAACGGGCACATGCTGTGCGACTACCCCGACCTCTATGACTACACCGGGCGGTCGGCCGGAGTGGGTGATTGGTGCCTGATGGCGGGCGGCTCCTGGGGCGGCAGCTCCTCCAACCCCGGCAACAATCCGGCGCAAATATGCGCCTATCTCAAGCGCGCCTCCGGCTGGGCCACCACGATTGACCTCGACCTGACCTCCAGTCTCGTCGCCACCGTCCACTCCCAGCCCGGCTCGAATTTCAACACCTTCTACCGCTTCGCCAAGCCCGGGACGCCCCGGGAATACTTCCTCATCGAGGCCCGCTACAAAACCAACCACGACAGTTCTCTTCCCGGTTCCGGCGTTGCCGTGTGGCACATTGACGAGTTGGGGGACAACAGCAAGGTCAACCTCAACCCGAACACCACGCATAACAACTTTGAAGCCACGCTCGTCCAGGCCGACAACCAGTGGCATCTGGAAAGGAATCGCAACAGCGGGGACTCCAAAGACCTCTACTATCAGGGCAACACGGCGGCCGGCTACAGCAACCTGTTGTCGGACACCTCGGCCCCGCATGCGCACTGGTGGAGCGGCCAGCCCTCGGGCCTGGTGCTCCGCAACTTTTCGCCGCCGGGGCTCAGCATGAACTTTGTCGTGGGCACCAACGACCCCGCCCCCGTGATTGTGAAACATCCCTCAACCCTCACGGTGGTGCCGGGCCAGACGGCGACCTTCACCGCGGCGGCCAGCGGCTTCTCACCGCTGCACTACCAGTGGCGCAAGGATGGCGCCGCCATCGCCGGCGCAACCCAGTCGGCCTACTCCATTGTCAACGTCCAGCCCGCGGACGTCGCCCAATACTCCGTGATGGTCACCAACGCCTACGGAAGCGTGACCAGCGCCAGCGCGTCGCTGGTGGTCATTCCCACCGTCCCCCTGCCCTACGCCCTCAATAACAGCAACCAGACGTGGATGACCGATGCCGACCTGCCCTGGTATGGCCAGACCAATTTCTCTTGGGATGGCGTCGCCTCGGCTCGCAGCTATTTCATTGGTCACGACCAATCCACCAGCCTGCGCACCACCGTTACCGGTCCCGGGACACTCGAGTTCTGGTGGGGGGTGTCGTCTCAAACCAACGCGGACACCTTGAGCTTCAACCTGGGCGCTGAAGAAGTCGCCCGGATTTCCGGCGAGCACGGTTGGGAACAGAAAACCCTCTATTTGCCCGCCGGGAGCCTCAACCTCGAATGGCTCTACCGCAAAGATGCCGGCGGCAGTGCCGGGCAGGATCAAGGGTGGGTGGACGAGGTTCGCTACACGGCGGGCGCCACCCTGCCATTTATAACGGAACAACCGGCCAGCCAAAGCAGCGTCGGCGGGGCGGCGGTGACGTTCCGGGTTGCTGCTTTCGGGACGCCGACGCTTGGTTATCAGTGGTTCTTTAACGGCGCGCCGATTGCTAGCGCGACCGCAAGCTCGTTTACCCTCTCGAGCCCCGGCGTGGCCCATGGCGGGTACTATTCCGTGCGCGTGAGCAATCCCTACGGCGCGATTGTCAGTTCCAATGCGCTGCTGGGTGTGGTGCCGATGGCCATCGCCGGAGACAATTCCTTCGGTCAAATCAGCGTCGTCGCCGCTGCGACCAATCCGGTGGCCATTGCCGCCGGTTCCTGGCACAGCCTTGCCCTGACGCCGCAGGGAACGGTTCTGGCCTGGGGAGAAAACTGGGATGGCCAATGCGACATTCCGCCCGGCCTCGGCGGGGTCATGGCCATCGCGGGCGGCGGCTACCACAGCCTGGCGCTCAAGTCCGACGGCACGCTGACGGGCTGGGGCGCCAACTATTACGGCCAGTTAAATGCGCCGGCCGGCCTTGCCAACGTGGTCGCCATCGCGGCCGGGTTCTGGCATTCGCTGGCCCTGCGCGCTGACGGAACCGTGGTCGCCTGGGGTGACAACTCGTGGGGACAGGCCTCCGTGCCGCCCAACTTGCGGGGAGTCGTTGCCATCGCGGCGGGCGGCAATCACAACCTGGCGCTGCGGGCCGATGGCACCGTCGTCGCCTGGGGCGAGAATACCGATGCGCAAGGCTACTATGTGGGGCAGTCCGTTGTGCCCTGGAATCTCAGCGGGATCAGGGCCATTGCCGCGGGCGAATACCACAGCCTCGCCATCCGGGCGGACGGCACGGTGGTGGCATGGGGTGATGACACGCAGGGTCAAGCCCAACCGCCACCGAGCCTTGCGACGCGGTCGCGTTGGCCGGCGGCGGCGCGCACAGCGTGGCGCTGCGCGCCAACGGCAGCATCATGGCCTGGGGCGCCAACTGGAACGGTCAATGCAGCGTCTCGGGCACGCTCACCAACGTCAGCGCGATTGCCGCCGGCAGCGCCCACACGCTGTTGCTGCTGGGCTCCCCCGGCCAGCCGCCGCGAATCACACGCCAATCTTTCGCCAACGGCTCTTTCACCGCCTGGCTCCAGACGGCGCCGGGCAAACGCTACTCGCTGGAATTCAAGGGCTCGCTGCAGGAGAGCGCCTGGACGACTCTCGGCACGGTTTTCGGCAATGGCACCCTGCAGTCCCTCGTGGACCCTCACGCCAGCGCCCCGCAACGTTTCTATCGGGTCCGGGAATGGTAAGGCGCCGCCTTTTCGTTGCGAGATTCAACCTCGGCGCCGCGGCGGGGCCGCATGCCGGTGGCTGAACAATGAAGATTTTCACCGACGAACGCTGCACCACTTATTTCCGCCTCGGGCACCCCGAACGGCCCGAACGCATCGCCACGACCCTGAAGAAGCTCAAGTCACAAACCGCTCTCCCCATTGCCTGGGGCGCACCGGGCCCGGTTGACGAGCAGGCCATCCTCCGCGCCCATGCTCGCGAGCATCTCGAGCGATTGCGTGAACCGCGCGATTTCGACGCCGACACGCCCTTCTACGAGGATATTGATCGCTACGCGCGGGCCTCGGTTGGCGCCGCGCTGGCGGCCTTGGATGCCGCCCGAGCCGGCGACAGTGTTTTCAGCCTCATGCGCCCGCCCGGCCACCACGCCACCCGCCAGCGTGCCATGGGCTTTTGTTACCTGAACAACCCGGCCATTACGGCGCTGGCGGCGGTGGCCGCGGGGGAAAAGCGGGTTGCGGTGTACGATTTTGATGTCCACCATGGCAACGGCACCGAAGCCATCCTCCTGAATCAGCCCAACACGGCGGTTTATTCCATCCACCAACACCCCTGTTATCCGGGCACGGGCACCCGGAACGTCGGCGACAACTGCTACAACTTTCCCCTCCCGCCGCAAACGCCGCGCGGCGAGTATCGTCACGTTCTGGAAAGCGCTTTGGAGCATCTCCGGTCCTTCAAACCCAGTCTGGTCATCGTTTCCGCCGGCTTTGACGCTTACCTTCACGATCCGCTCGCCCAAGAGACTCTGGAACGCGAGGATTTCCATTGGCTGGGGGCCTCCCTGCGCCGACTCGGCGTGCCGATCGTCAGCCTTCTGGAGGGCGGCTACAGCGAAGATTTGCCTGATTTGATCCTGGCCTACCTCACCGGCCTTGAGGGCAAATAGCAGTGCGGCCGCGGCGGCGGTCAAATGTTCTCGCCCAGGATGGGCGGCGGCGTGTAAGGCAGCTCCTGTTCCGGTTGCAGAGGGGCCTCTTCGCGGGCAAGCACGCGGTATTGGCGAATCTGGAACGAGACCTCGCATCCCTCCTCGAGCCCCTGATGGGCATATTCTTCCTTGGTCATCCGGGCGCGAACGATCAAGCCGCTGGGCAGTTCCAGCTCGACCCGCAGGAGCACTCCCAGGAAAAAGGTGTGCCGCAGCACCGCCCGGTAGCGGTATTGGGTCAGGTCCGAGGAAATCTGCACGGCGTAGGGACGAAACCCGATGCGAAGTTTCTGCCCGTCCGGCTGGCCCGGCGCGGGGAACTCCAGCTCGCCCACCCGCGCCACGCCGTCCTTCACGACCGGTTCCAGCACGTTCATCACCCCGATGAAGCGGGCGACAAACTCGTTGGCCGGCTGCTCATAAACCTCGCGCGGCGACCCCACCTGCTCGAGGTTCCCGCGGGAGAAAATCACAATGCGATTCGCCACCTCCATCGCTTCCTCCTGGTCGTGCGTCACAAAGACTGTGGTTACGTTCAGGTCGTGATGCAAAGTGACCAGCCACTCGCGCAACTCCTGCCGGATTTTGGCGTCCACAGCCCCGAACGGCTCGTCCAGCAGCAGCACACTGGGCTTCGGGGCCAAGGCGCGGGCGATCGCGACCCGCTGGCGCTGCCCGCCGGACAACTGGTGCGGATAGCGCGATTCCAGGCCCTGAAGCCCGAACAACTCCAGCAATTCCGCAATGCGCGCCTGGATGTCCGCGCGCCGCCACTTTTTGATCTTGAGGCCGAAAGCGATGTTGCGCGCCACGGTCATGTTGTTGAACAAGGCGTAATTCTGGAACACGAAGCCTATGTTCCGCTGCTGCACGGAGACGTCGTTGACTCGTTTCCCCCCGATCAACACATCGCCCGAGGTGGGCATCTCCAGGCCGGCGATCATGCGCAGCACCGTGGTCTTGCCGCCGCCGCTGGGCCCCAGCAGCGCCATCAGCTCGCCCTCGCGAACCGTAAACGACACGTTGTTCACGGCAACCACCTCGCCGAACCTCTTGCTCACGTTGCGCAGTTCGATGCTCACGGCTTTAAACTCGGCTCGTTTTCACTTGGCATTTGCGGCCGCTTAAACCCTCCCGGCCGTCCGGGCGCGGGCAAATTCGCGGGATTGGCGCCACTCGAGGAACGTCTTGATCGCCAGCGTGAACAGCGCCAGCAACGCCAGCAGGCTGGCCACGGCAAACGCCCCCGCCGCGTTATACTCGTTATACAGCTTTTCCACGCGCAGCGGCATGGTGTCGGTCTGGCCGGTGATATGCCCGGACACCACCGAGACCGCGCCAAACTCGCCCATGGCGCGCGCGTTGCAAAGGATGATGCCATACAACAACCCCCACTTTACCGAGGGGAGAGTGACATGCCAGAAGGTCTGCCAGCCGCTGGCCCCCAGCGTCAGCGCCGCCTGCTCCTGCTCCGTGCCCGTCGCCTCCATCACCGGAATCAGCTCCCGCGCCACAAACGGAAAGGTGATGAACACGGTGGCCAGGACAATGCCGGGCAGCGCGAAAATCACCCGCAGGTTGTGGTCCTGCAGCCATTCGCCCAGATAGCCCTGGAGCCCAAACAGCACGAGAAACATCAGCCCGGCCACGACCGGGGACACCGAAAAGGGAAGGTCAATCAAGGTAATGAGCAGCGACTTGCCCCGAAATTGAAACTTCGCGATGGCCCAGGCCGCCGCCAGGCCGAACACGACATTGAGCGGCACGCTGATGGCCGCCACGGTGAGCGTGAGCCGGATGGCCGCCCGGGAGTCGGGGTGCGCCAGCGACTTCCAATAGAAGGCCCACCCCTTGGCCAGCGCCTGGGCAAACACGTTCGCCAGGGGCAGCAACAGAAAAACGACGCAAAAGCTCAGCGCGGCCCCGATCAGCAGCCACTTGATCAGCGGCGGCTCCTCCGTCCCCCGCTGCGATGCTTCGC
>ERZ795050.2955-NODE-2955-length-17647-cov-8.804343_pt1 | contig 17647 bp, 14 predicted proteins | sample MGYA00375134_ERZ795050 | MGnify/ENA primary metagenome ERZ795050 (study PRJEB30179, sample SAMN05720221) | activated sludge metagenome | isolation source: Anaerobic digester | place: Japan | collected 2015-05-26 ... | reverse complement strand
AGCGGGGTTTTGACCGGGGCCGCGAGGCCGATGAATACGACCAGGCCGTCGCCGCTGGGGTTGGTCTGTGCGGAATCCATCTCCGTCATCGGCCCGGTGTTGCATAGCCATACATTGCCGGCGGAATCAATCGCGATGCCAATACTCCGTTCCAGAGCATCGCTGGGATAGCCTTCGGGGGCGACCGGCTGGCCGGTGGCGCCGTCGAACTGCGTGAGGCGCTGGCCGCCGAAGTCGGCGACCCAGACGTCGTCATTGCCGTCGACCGCGATTCCCCAGGGGATCGACATTCCTCCGCCAGCGGAGTCGGCCAGCGCGCCGGTGTCTATGTCGAAGACCCAGGCGTCGTCGGCGACGACGCCTTGCGGCAAGTCCGGGTCGAAGGCGACGGCCCCGGGACCGCCAAATTCGGGAACAGTCCCGACGTCGGGAACACTCCCGACGTACCTGATGGCCAGCGCCCAAGTCTCCGGCGCGCTCCATAAGACCGGCCGGTACGGTGAATAGATCAAAGACGCATAGAACAGTAACGAATTGTTCCACCACGAGTAGTGCGCGATGTTAACCGCGGCCTGAAGCGCATTATCAGGAGCATTGCCGCCCGGCGGTGTCGCTAGCCGGAAGAAAGCCGTGGCGTAGTTGGGTGAGCGGACGCAGCCGACCAGCATGTTGGCCAAAGAATTAAAGGTGCGCATGGTCGAGGTTTGCAGTCCATTGGGCGGCGAACCGAGTACCGCTCCGACGCGCCCCGTGACCGGGTCGACCAAATCGCGGAACGTGCCGGCGGCGTTTTGCAGTCCGGGCGAGCGGCCGCCGATTCGACCGTCGACGATGAACTGGGCCATGGCGTAGGCGGTGGCTACGGTCGTTCGTTCGTTAATCGTCACGTTCTCGAAGTACCCGGGCGCTCCCAGGACCGTGGCGAAACGAACGGCAGCGCTCGGCCCGTCGGCGATAAGGTAGAGAACCGCGTTTGGATCGGCCGGCGGCGTATATGGAATACGGAAGAATCCGTGCCGGTTCGTGATGTCCGATCCCAGGACCGACTCGCCCATGCCCTGCTCGCCTCCCGCGAGGAAAAGCGTGACGTGGGACCCACCGATTGGCGAAGTGTGGCTCAGCACGCGCCCTTGTTGCACGGTCTGCTCTCCGCGTGCGGAAACAGCCATCATTATCAGCCATAGATACGCAGCTATCGTCAGTGCCGGTTTCCCGCTACACATTTCGGGCTCCTTCACTCCGGCAATCGAGGCAAGCCGAGCCTGCACTGCACTTTGAGTGAGTGGTTTCGCTTACTCGATCGCTTTTTCCAAGGGACCTGCGCCCTCGCGCACGACGGGCTGCGTTCACCGGTCATTCTAGCGCGGCAGTGTGATAAGAAGACGCTCAGGGGGGCTCGCTCCGTTACGAGCGCACCATATAAGTCGGCTGTGTATGGATTTGCGCCGAGCCGCATTTTTCGACGCGGATTCGGAATTGGCCCACCAGAATGTGGCCGACATCAGAGATACAAAAGGTCCGGGATATGAGGCTGGCTTATTCGATCCGACGCACAGAACCTACGGAGCAGGGCTTTTTCCGGCTGCTTCCGCCTCTTGGGCGGTGGCGTAGCCGACGAAGTCCTCCTCTCGAATGAGCCGGGCCGCCGGATCGTCGATTGCGTAGTACCACCGGCCACGCTTGCTGGCCACGTAGCGCAGCCCGGCCGTGTCCACCTTGCCGACCCAACTGAACTCGGGAGCTTCGGCCGGCACGGGCGCGGTGGCACAGCCCTGCCCGGCAGGCAAAAGGCCATAAGTTTCGGGCGCGCCGGGGAACCGCTCTACCAGCTTGGCGAGCGGGCGGTGGTCCTCAGGCGGAGGTGCACTGGCCATGTACCACGCTGTGACGGCGATGGCCGCAGCCACCGCCACGCCGATCACATAGAAGCGCCCCGACGGCCATGTCCGCCGCGGGCCGGCGTGTTGCTGGATCGCGCCGGTCGCGTCAGGGAGGAGGCCGCTGCCGTGAACGAGCAAGGTAGAAGTCCCGCTGCCGTCGGTGCGCCAGGCAATCGACTCGGCATGTAGAGAGGCGGCCAGGTCAGCAGCCGTCGGGCGGGTGGCGGGGTCCTTGGCCATGGCGCGCTGCACCAGCAGAGCCAGCGATTCCGGGCAGTCAGGAGCTTTCTCGCGCACATCGGGAACCGGTGCAGAGACGTGCTGCTTGAGGACTTCCTTGCAGGTTTTGCCGACATAGGGCGGTTGACCGGTCAGGGCAAAGTACAGCGTTGCGCCCAGGCTGTAGACATCGATGGCCGGCGTGATGCCATGGCGCTGAATCAGTTCCGGCGCCAAAAAACTCGGGGTCCCCACGGAGCGCTCGGTAAAGTCAAACGGATCATTGGGATCATTCAACCGCACCAGCCCAAAGTCTGTCAGTTTGCAGCGCCCGCCACGCGTAATCATCAGGTTGGTAGGTTTGACGTCGCGATGAATGATGGCGAGCTCATGCGCGACCGCCAGCGCAGTGGCCGCGTCGGCGATCAGCGGGCAAGCCCGGTCGGGCGGTAAGCGCCCGATGGCCGAGACCACTTGCTTCATGTTCTCGCCGTCGACCATTTCCATGGCGATGTACCACCAGCCGGCATGCTGGTTGATCTCGTAGATGCGCACCACATTGGGATGTTCGATCAGGGCGGCCCCGCGTGCTTCACGCAGAAACTGCTCGACGCGTTTGGCCTCGTCCAGGCCGGCGATGCGTTTGCGCAGAACCTTGAGCGCCACCAGGCGCTGCAGGTGGATATCCAGGGCTTGGATAACCATCCCCATCGTGCCCTCGCCGATCAAACGCAGCAGCCGGAAATGGCCGAGCGTCTTGCCGGCCCAAGCCGGCTGGCCCGCCGCGATGCCCTCCGCAGACCCGGGCGGCGCAGGGAGAATGACCGTTTCTTCCGAGGGATCTGCGGGCTTAATGCTGGCGCCGAGGCTCGCCTCGAAGTCGGCCGGATTTTCCAGCCCGCCGCTACCTCTCCCAGATTCCAGCGAACCTTGATCCAAGGGTCGCGCTCTCCTACCAACCCGAAAAATCCATGATTGTTATGACGCTCTGAGGACGGTTGGCCCGCTCTTCACTGACGTCGCCCTCGTCCGAGCAGATCGCAATATAGCGGCTCTCTCCCAATCGGCAGACGGCCTCGACCTTCATGTCAGGAGTTCGGGCGAACAGCACCGGCTGCTCCGACTTCCGCCCGCTCCACCAGAACAGGGCGCAGTCCAGCGTGTTAGGCGGGAAAGGCTCGTCTTGGCCGCGCTTCGGGCCGTTGCTCTTGCCGGCCGCAATCAGGTAGCCCTTCGTCACCGGGTCCCAGCAGAGGTCGCTGGCGCCGCGCTGACCCAGGTCCAAAGTGAAAACATCGGTGACGCGTATCCGGGCGGGGTCTTCAAGGTGGAAGGCCTCCTCCAGGCCTTCGATCGCACACAGCAGCGCTTGGCCGTGGTACAGCGGGTTGCGCAGGGCACATAGGAACCGCGAGCCGTCGGGAGTAAAGGCGAGGCCTTCCACGTTGCCCCAGCGGTAGGTGTTCTTGTCGGCCTCAGCGTAGAAGGTCTCGTAGGGTTCGACGCCCACGGCCTGGAAGTGCTCGTCGAGGGCGTCGCGGATCGTTCCCGCATCGAGCACGACGGGCCGTTCGGCCGTGAAGCCGCGGGTCTGGCTGTAGACGAAGCGCAGCATGTGGCGCCGCTGCGGCAGCGGTACGGCGCGGTGGTCGTTGCTGAGAGAACAGAGGGCGTAGCCGATCCACGCGTCGCTACCCCGCGGACATAGCGCGACGCACTCGGCATCGTCCAACAGCTCCTGCTCATTAGGAATGAGCACGTGCGGACGCGGTTCACCGATGGTCATCTTCGCCAGGTCGACGGGGCAAGTGAACAGGACGTGCCCATGCCGATCGCTTACCAGCAACAGCGAGCCATCAACCCACGCCAAGCCGCTGCATTCGAGCGGAACGGGCTCGCGCTGCTGGTTGGAGGTGGCCGCGCGGATCGTAATGTCGCGCTGGGCAACGACCGGCGGTTCTATCACGCCGAACCGGATGTCGGCCGCCTCGCGGCGCGGCTGGGGAGACCGGGCCAGCGCCGGCGCCCATGCGATGCTCGCCATCGCTGCCGTCGCGAGCACAAACAGCCGGGTTGACTTGCGGCCGCAGGTGAACGTCGCACGGTTCAGTTCAAGGATCGCGCGCATCGGTCAACCTCTGAGTTGCGGGCAGCTCGCAGCCTGACAAACTGGCCGGATGTAGTCAAACCCATTTTTTGAAGCGCCGCGGCCGAGTTCAAACTCTTAGTTTAATGGCTTTGTGGGGGCGGAGCAAACTCATCTGCCAAGCGGGGGCCAGGGCGGGCTGGCCGGCGGGTTGGTCTTCTGAGGCAGCGTTGGGGTATTGGAGCCCAGCCGGCAAACACGAGATAGCGGGCCCGGAAGTCCGCTGGTGCGGAGTGAACGCGGGAGGCCGCGCAGGTCCGGCCGGCCAGCAGCGCGAGTGCGGGGCCCATCGTGTTAATCCGTACCGCCGGGCGCTTCTTGGCCCGCGGCGCACATCCAGACGGGCCCTTTCTAGGTTTCCTACGACGCTGTCAGCAGCGCCTTGAATTCCTCGACAAGATCCACCGGCGTAGGGTCCAGGCCGTCCAACAGCGCGCGGTAGTAGGAGCACCAATCCGCAAACTCCAGCGCCGCAAAGACCTTTTCGGCCCGGGTAGCGCCGGGTATTCGCCACTCGCGGAAATCCACGTGGTCCATCCCCCGGGCCGCGAAGGTGGTTCGCATGACCTCGAAGCGCCGGCGGATGCGCGGGTGGCTGGCGGGATCATCGAAATACAGCACCGCGAAGCGTGCCAGCTTCGTCCTAAACCCGATCATCTCGTTGTGGTTCAACTCGGGAAAGGCGTTGAAGAACGCCGGACGCTTGGCGTTCTCGTTGAACTTGATTTTCGCCGGGCGGGCGATGCCCAGCAGGTGTTGCTCGTCCGTGTAGATGACCGGAATGCGATCGGCCAGCCATAGGGCGGTCAGGCGCGCTTCCTCATGCGTACTGTGCCGCCGCAGGAAGGCGGGCACGGCGCTCAGGTCCGGCCGTGAATCCGCAAGCGCCTCCGCGGCGTGGAAGACGCGCGCCAGGTAGGTAGCCGTGTAACCGACGGCGGAGCGCGGCTGGAATCCGGGCGGCTCGTTGTGCAGCGGGATGCGTATGAGCGTATAGCCGCGCGCCTCGGCCAAGGTAGCGAGCCGGCCGCCGCTGCTTAGGGCGACGACGTTGGCGTTGTTGGGCAGGTTCTCGATGGCGGCGAGCACTTCCTCGGTTCCGCCGGAGAAGGAGCTGGCAACGATCAGAGTGCGTTCATTAACGAAATCCGGGAGCTCGTAATGCCGCACGATGTGGATGGGCAGTTTCTGACGATCGGCAAAGGCGTCCAGCACGACGTCCACGGGAAGCGCGGAGCCGCCCATGCCCACTACGATTACGCGCTCGAAGCTCCCGCCGGGGAGCGGGCCGATCGAGTCACCGAGGGCAATCTCAATCTGGGCGGGCAAGCGGCGGATGACCTCCGCCATGTTACAGCGATCCAGGCGACGGGCGCGCTCGGCCAAGTCTGAATCCAAGTCTAGGCGGAATGGGGGGCTGGCGGACGCAGCGCCCTCGACGTTTTCGTTAGGGAAATCACTCATTGGTCCGCATGATATCATGAAGCGTGGACACATGGGCGGGCGCATGTGAGAGAACGTGGTGAGCTGAAAAGCGCGCGAGGACTTGCAGCCGGCCTGGGGTTTCTGGACCATACGCAATATGATCGCCTTTATAAGTGGATTGGTGCTGCTCACTGGGGGTTACTTCATTTATGGGCGGTTGACGCAGTCAGCGGTCAGGCCCGATCCTGCCAGACCGACGCCGGCTCTGTCGCGCGCCGACGGGGTGGACTATGTCGCCATGCCCACGTGGCGCGTCTACCTGATCCAGCTCTTGAACATCGCCGGACTGGGCCCGGTCTTTGGGCCGATTCTCGGGGCCTTATGGGGACCACAGGTGTTTCTGTGGGTCGTGTTCGGCTGCATCCTGGGCGGCGCGGTACACGATTTCCTGATCGGCGCCATGTCGATCCGCAATGACGGCGCGGGGTTGCCGGACCTCATCGGCCACTATCTCGGCACGGGCGCGCGGCACTTCGCAACCTTCTTCATTCTGCTGCTCATGCTGCTCGTGGGAACGGTGTTCGTGAAGGGACCGGCCCTGCTGATAGTTGAGCTCCTTCCGGCTGAAACCGTCGGCTCGTTATTCGGGAGCGGCGCAACTGAGTGGCTCAATACCTCGGTCTTTGGATTGTCGGTGTGGATGTGGACCGTGATGTTGGTCATTTATATTTACTACATCCTCGCCACGTTGCTGGCCATCGACACCATCATTGGCCGCTTTTACCCGTTCTTTGCACTGGCCTTGTTGGTCATGGTCGCAGGGCTGGGTTTCGCTCTTTTGACTGGGCGGATTTCAGCGATGCCGTTCACGCTCGACAATCTGCACCCCAAGCACCTGCCGGCGTGGCCGCTGATCTTCATCACTGTTAGTTGCGGAGCGGTAAGCGGGTTCCATGCCACACAAAGTCCCTTGATGGCGCGCTGCCTCAAGAGCGAGAAGCGCATGCGGCTGGTGTTCTACGGTGCGATGATCGCCGAAGGGGTGATCGCGCTGATATGGTCAGCGACCGCCCTGGGCTTTTATAACGGCATCGAGGGGCTTTCAGCAGCTCTGGCCAAGGGCGGCCCCGGCGCGGTAGTCCGCGATGCCTGCGTCGCCACGATGGGAATGGCCGGAGGAGCGCTGGCCGTCCTCGGCGTCGTGGTGCTGCCGATCACGTCCGGCGACACGGCCTTTCGTGTCGGCCGGCTGATTCTGGCGGACTACTTCCACGTGCCCCAAAAACGCTTGCTTAACCGTTACATACTTGTGGTCCCCTTGTTTGTGCTCTCGTTTGCGTTGAACTTCGTGAACTTTGACGTTGTTTGGCGGTACTTCGGGTGGGCTAATCAAACTCTCGCCGCCGTGGCACTATGGTGCGCGGCCGTCTTTCTTGCCCGCCGGCACAGCCGTTGGTGGCTCGCCTTCATTCCGGCCGTGTTCATGACGGTCGTCACCACGACATACATTTTGGTGGAAGCCGTGGGTTTTGGACTTGAGCCGCGCGTGGGCACGATACTGGGCGTGGCCATTGGGGCGGTCTGTGCGGCGTTCTTCCTCTGGAGGCGTTCAAAACTGGCGCCGGAAGAAGACAAGCCGGCGATGGTCGCTCAGCCTACCGAAACGGAACGGTCGACGGACTCGCTCGCCTGTTGAGCGGCGCAGCCAACTGAAAACGGGGGATGCTTGCCAGATCGGGCTCATCCTGACCTGCGGATTTAAATCTCCTACGTGTAGGAAATCGGATTACTTGGCTCCGGAACCCGGCACCGCTTCCGCCTCGTCCGTGCGCAACCGGGCTAAGATGCCGCGGCGCAGATGTGTGAGCGGGCGAGCCAGGAGACGGTGCAGGCGAATCCAAAGGCCGAGGCGTTCAACGCGGGCGCGCTCCGCGGGCGTGAGCAGGTCCGGCCGCAGACGCCGCTTGTGCTTCAAGTAGTGGTAGAGGTCGGCCTGTTGGAAGCGAGCCAGGATTCTTCGAACGGGCCAGGCCCGCCGCCAGCCGGTGGGCGGCAAATGGAGGGATATCTGAAAGTCGATCAGGTATGGCCGGCCATCATCGCCCACGAGAATGTTCTGCCGCTTGTTGAGATCGACGTACGCGATATGGCGCGCATGCAGCGCCCTCAGAATCGCTCCAAGCTCCTCGAAAAAGCTGTCGGATACCGCTTCGCGGCGCCCCAGCGGATGTCCTGGGACGAACTCCCGCACCAGGACGTTTTCTCCCACGAGCGCGACCAGGCGGGGTACACCGGGAATGCCCTGAGCCTGTTGCAGAACGCCGTACTCACGGGTTTCGAGGTAGGCGCCCGCCCAGGCCAGCGGCAACGAAAGAAAGTCGCACGTCCGCCCAAATTTGGCGACTACCTGCCCGCCTGGACCGGCGTATACGCCAGTCGCGGCGAAGAAATCATGCTTGAAAGTTTGGCAGAGCCGGTACTCGGTGCCATAACAAGAAATTATGGGCGGTAGCTCACCATTCCGTAAAGCAAACAGCCACGGATACTTAAGGCGCTTTTGCGGAGAGCGAATACTCCCTTGGCTCATGTCCAGAATTATAATCGCCGTGGGGCTAAGGTCTTATTGGTTTTTTTTGTTTACAGACACATAATATCTTTGGTAATGCCTCGGGGCCGGCCGGGGCGAGACGGATAGGGAAGGCTGTTCTCGTTTTTGCCTGCAAGTCAGGCTCGGCTACTGGGGAAGTGGTGCGCGATGTTCAGAACCAAAGCATCTACGTACGCAATTCTGGCCACTCTTGAGATCGCAAAACGGCAAAAGGAGGAAAACGGCGGTATTCAGGCGGGTGAGATAGCGCGTGAGCTCAATTTACCCGCGGCTTATGCTGCGAAAGTGCTCACGCAGTTGGCTCGCGCCAACGTGCTACGGTCAGATCGGGGTCCGCGTGGCGGATTCCGGCTGATGCGCGACCCGGAGAAAGTCGACGTTCTCGAAATAGTAGAGGCGGTCGACGGATCAATGCACGCCGGGCTGGAATGGGCCAGCCGCTTCGAGATGGGGGATGGAAAGACCCGTGCAGTAGACGGGGTATTTGACGAGGTGGTGCAGCAAGTCCGCTCGTATCTGCGCGGACGTACGCTGCACGATCTACTGGGCGAGCAGAAACCGCTCCCGAGCATGGCACATCTAAGCTAGGTTATGGGACCGATACGTGCCGGGTTGCCCACGCTTTCAAATTAAAAAAAAGGCGTGCGGCACCCCGGTGGGTATTGGCGCGGTCTGAGGGTGCCGCAGCGAGTGGAAGCAAGTTCAGTTTTGAAAAGCACTTACGAAAATCGTAAGTTTCTGTGGCTAATGCCACATGCTCATCACACTTGAAAGTATAACAAACGCTCAGGTAGTTTCAACCACCCCATGCGACAATTTGTACGAAAATCCGTCACCCACCATTTTTTCCCGGCTGGGATGCCGCGGGAGCGGTTTCTGGCCAACTCCTGATAACGTCTGGTAAATAAATCCACTCCGAATCAGCACCCGCCCCAGCATAACTTTCCAGTAGCCGCTCCGCAGCCTCACGCGCCCCGACCGCCATCGTGATCGCCGCTTCCACCAGCACCGTCTCGGCCGGCCACGCCTCATTTTTCAGCCGCTCGATGGCCCAAAGCGTGCGCTCGAACGCTCGCGCTTGCGGAATTTCCAAGCCTGTGCGGGCCTGGCCCACGCTTGCGATGGCGCCTTCGATGTCGCCGTTGCGCAAAGCGACCACCGCGCGCCCCAGGCAGCCGAGTTGGTTGTCGCTTTCGTGTGTCAACAAATCGTTGATCGCCGCTTCCGCGCCGCTTTCTCCGGCGATGGCAAGCGACCATGCCCGAAAAGATAGCAGCTCGCGCCGCCCCGGTTGCACCTGCACCGCGTGGTCCCACATCAGGGCCGCTTCGCGGAGCCTGTTCGTTCGAATACTGACCCACTGGTACCCGCGCAGCGCCTCGTAGTACCAGTCAAACCACCGATACGCGACCGGGTACGCCCGGATCAGTTGCTCGTAAACCGCGGCCGCTTCCTGCCAGTGCTCGCTGCGGAAGTGGTACTCCGCCAAAACGAGTCCGGCGAGAGCGTTCTGCGGATCGGCATTCAGAACCTGCATGACTAACTCGTACCCGCGCTCGCCCTTGCCCTCTCGAATCTCGCAACGCGCCAGGCCGATATCGGCGATCGCGAGTTCGCGGTGATAGCGCGCCGGCACTTCGCCCTTCAACAGCACCGCCTGCCGGAATTTCGGAAACGCCAAATCGGCTCTTTCCAGGTTGAACAGCAGCAGCCGCCCGTAATTCGTGTAGTGCGTCGCTTGTGTGAGTGCGTCGGCCGGCAGAAGCTGCTCGCAACGTTCAAACGCCTTCGTTGCCTGCTCGAAATCCTCCAGGCCAACGTAAGCGTGAGCCAGGCGCACCCAGGTGCGATAGTTCTCAGGCTCGAGTCTTAGCGCCGCTTCGGCTTGCGTCAGAGCGTCGCGGTACTGCCTGAGATCCGCGAAGGCGGCGGAGACCCGGCGGTGAAAAGGTGCCAGGTCCGACGCACGCGGAAAAAAGCGTTCCAAGCCGGCCGTTGCGGCCGCCTGCCTCAACGTGAGCAATCGCTGTGAGAGAAAGTATTCCGCCTGCGTCTGGCCGGCGGGTACCTGCGCGAGGTCGTCGGCGGTGAGCGCATGGCCGCGGGCGAAGTTGTACTGCGCCGACAGGCCTTCCAAGGCGCGCGGATCGCCGGGATAGAGCTGCACGACTCGCTGACCGTTCGCCACCGGCCGGCGGCAGATGCGGACGACCGGCTGATTCAGCAGCAACAGGACGGCGGCGATGACCGCGGCGAAGAGGGTCACCGATTTCGGCCTGAACCGGATTTGGGCGGCGTTGCTGTTAAGCGTCACGACGGCGGCGCTGAGCACCAGCATGAGCCCCATCAGGGGTTGGTACATGTAGCGGTCGTTGGCTGCCGCTTCGCGCGCTCCGACCAAGCCGATCACGGGCAGGAGCTGCGCCCAAAACCACGCCCAGCCGATGGCGATGGGGCGCTGGTTCGGGCGGCGCCAGGCCCATACGGTCCATGCCACCGTCGCCACGGCGAGCGCCAGGCCCACCCATACGCGCGGATTGCTCCAGTTGGTAAGCGGGTCCGGCAAGTACCACGGCGAAAGCCAGGCCGGCACGAGTAGATTGCGGAAATAAATCCATACCGCCAGGGCACTGCGCGACACTGGGTCGCCGAACAGCCCCTCGGAGGCGTCCTGAATGAGGCCGGACTGCAAGCTTGTCCAGTATGCGGCCGCACCGAAGAGCGCGCAGATCCCGGCGATCACGTAAATTCGCGCCGACTTCAGCATCGCGCGCCAGCCGACGAGCCAGAGTTCCAACGCGGCCGCGACAAGGACCCAGCCGGCCAGGACTTTCGACAACATCGCGGCAATCAGGCAGAGTGTGGCCGCTAGAAAGAGCGCGGGGCGGCGCTTCTCTATGGAGCGAACGTGCAACAGCAGTGCCGACAGCGCGAAAGTGGTGGCCAGCAGGTGCGTGCGTCCCATGTCAGCGGCCCAGGCGCCGACCAGCATCGGGTGCAGCGCCCAGATCAGCGTGGCTGCCCACGTTACGACCAGGAGCGTGGCGCGCTGCGCGGCCGAGCAGATACGGCCCAGCAAAACGTAGAGCGTTGCCCACAGCAAAAGGGCGTTAATGGCGTGCAGCGTGACGTCGGCCAGGCGGAAGTAGAGGGCCGAGCTACCCGTCAGAGTCCACTGCAGGGCGTATGTAAGTATGGGGAGCGGCTGGTACAGGTCCTCTTCGGGCGGAAATTGGAAAATCAGCGCCAAGCGTTGCCCCAACGTGTCAGGCGTGAGGTCGGCGCCGGTCACGGCTGAGTTATTCACGATGAAGATGTGCTCGTCACCCGGCAACCAGGGTGCGCTGACCAGCGGCAGTCCGGCGACGAGGACTGCCAGCACGACCACCGCGGCCAGCGTGAAAATTGTTCGCCGTTTCGGGGCCATCGAAAGGGCCTGCGCGGCGTCCGCCGGGAGAGAGGCTTCAATCAAACTCATGTGAACGTTATGGCCGGGGCAAGCACGAGCCGCAAGTGGCGCGAGCGGCCGGGTTTCGTTGGCCGTCGCTGACTAAGATTACAATGGTGGCGCCAAGTGGCGAGCGGTGGACACATTAGGGGGCTTGGAGAGCCTTATGCTGCCCGGCACGAGAAACGGAAGCGCGGATCTGGCCCGGCTGGTCGAAAAGAGGCTGCGAACTTGGCGGGCGGCGCCCAGGCCACCCGCCCCCAGGGGCGCCCCGCGGCCCGAAGTTTACGACTTCGTGACCATCTCGCGCATGGTTGGGACCAATGGTTACGGCTTGGCCGCGGCTTTAGGCAAGCGGCTGGGCTGGCCGGTGTTCGATCGCGAAATCCTGCATGTGATGGCGCGCGATGACCGGCTGCGTGAGAGGCTATACGAGGAGCTGGACGAGCGCGACGTTGGTTGGATCGAGAACATGCTGCGGTGGCTGCTCGAGGAGGGCATCCATAAGGAGCGCTACTTCCATCGGCTGAGCGAGACCATACTGGCGTTAGCCCGGCAGGGGCCGGCGATTTTCCTGGGACGCGGGGCGGATCTGATCCTGCCGCGCGAACGGGGCTTGCGGGTCAGCCTGGTTGCCCCGCTCGAGTTCCGCATCCGCAACATCGCCGTTCGTGAAGGTTTGAGCGAGCCTGCGGCGCGGAAACACGTAACGCGCGTGCAGGCACAGCGCGACAAGTTCTTGCGCACCCATTTCGGTGCCCGCCTCGAGAACCCGGCGCGACATGACCTGGTCATCAACGTGGCGGCCATCCCCGCCTCCACGGCAATCGAACTCATCAGCATGACGCTGCGCTTGCAGGGTGTGGTACGATAACCGAACGGAGCCGGGGCGCGTCGCCCCGGAGTCGTCCGGGAAGTGAAAGAGGCGGCCCTTTCGGGTGACGCGCGCACTCCCGGCGAAGAGGCGACCGAACGGCCCCGCAAAGCTGGAGTGAGCATATGGACGAGGCTACCCTGGCGAGTTGGATGCGCAACGAGTCGGCCAGAATCCGCGATCTGGCCAGTGAGCTGCGTGAACATGTAACTACAATCCCGCCCCGAAGCCGCGAGCCCTGGCTGAAGGAATTGGCTCTCCGTTTCGACCACCTGAAGGCCCATCTGTACCGCATGATGGCTATCGAGGAAGAAGACGGCTACCTCACGCCGGTGATCGAACACCGCCCCGGCCTGACCGGCGCGGTCGAGGCACTGCGGCACGAGCACGACGAGCTGCGCTGGCTGACGGAGAACCTCGCGGAAACCGTTCGCAACCTCAAACCCGAGGACAACCTCATCCTTAGGGATACTTGCACGCGCATCCAGGTCTACCTCGGCCATGTGCAGCGCCACGAGGAACACGAAAATCACATCGTCCTGTACACGCTGACCGAAGATATCGGCACTACCGAATCCGGTTGAGCGAGGATTTGGCTAAGCGCGCGAATTTGGTTGAGCGCGAATCCGAACCCAGAGCAGAGCCGGGGCGTGTCGCCCCGGATTGCCGCCGAGAACCTGCCATCTGCGCAGTAAAGGGCCCTCGATCCGAGCTCCGCGGCACGATCCGAGCCCTTTGATCCGAGCCCGAAGCGCCAGCGAGGGCAACCCGATCCGTGCTGGGCGTGCGGCCGGAGCGATTGCCCGCGCTTTGCTCAAATTCCGGCTCGACACGAGCCGGCTCTGCTACTCTGCGCACGGGCGGCTCTGCTATGTGCGCCGCGGCTCAATGCCCAACCCCGGGCGGTCGGAGAGTTCGAGGATGCTGCCGGTGTTGGTGATGCCTTCGAACGGATCTTCCGCCAGCAACAGGTGACCGTCCAAGTCTATGAAATCCACCAGGCTTGCCAAACATAGGGGTGGGGCGATAGCGAGGCTGCTGGAAACGAAGCAGCCCAGCATGGTTCCCATGCCGAGGCCGCGCGCCACGCGGATCATCTTCAGCGCTTCGCGAATGCCGCCGCACTTCGTGAACTTAATGTTCACGCCGTCTACGTAGCCGTGCAGGCGGGTAACGTCTTCGAGGCGCTCGCAGCTTTCGTCCGCGTAAATGGGGGCGACGCCCAGCTCACACAGGCGGCCCATTTCACGCCAGTCTTCCGCGCGCAGCGGCTGCTCGATCATGGCCGGCTTATACGGCGTCAGGGCCTTGATCTTCTTGACCGCCTCGTCCGGCTGCCAGGCCTGGTTCGCGTCCAGAAGCAACGGACCATCGAAGCGACTGCGGATCAGCGAGAGCACCTCGTGATCGTGCTCGACGCCCACTTTGACTTTCAATGCGTCGTAGCCGGCGGCCAGGGCTTCGTCCACTTTGACGCGCACTGCAGCCATGTCGGCCACGCCGATCGTGAAAGTCGTGCGTTTGCGCGGGCGGTCGAGGCCGAGCAGGCGCCAGACGGAGATATTCAGGCGTTTGCCGATCCAGTCGTGCAGGGCGGAGTCGACGCCGGCGATGGCGGCCCGCTGGTCGCCGTGCCGTGCAATCAGGCGGGCGATGATGCTCTCGAGCGCGAAGAGGTCGTCGCCGAGCAATGGCAGCATCGAGTCGAGCGCGTCCTCGCAGGCTTCCAACGTCTGCCCGTATAAGGCCGACGCCACGACCTCGCCCAAGCCGGTAATGCCCTCATGCTCGAGTTGGACGACGATGGTCTGCTTGTAATCGACGCTGCCCTGCGACGTCGCGAAGACGTGCCGCGGGCGCAGTTCCTGGCGATAATGCGTCAGCTTCATTCGATCCACGGTCCCTGGCCGTCGGCCAAGCCTTCCATGACGACATCGTCGAGGGCCGACACGCTTACGACCGCGTGCCGCTCAACGAATACCCGCCGCCGGTTAATGTGCCGCGCCCCGGTTTGGTACAGCTCGCGCGCGGTGTTGGTGTATTCCTCCTTCGAGGCGTGACCATCGTCGCGGTCGTGCACGTCGGCTTCGGTCAGCCAATAACCGCGGTCGTCCCAAGCCAGCAGCGTGCCGATGTACAGCAGCGGCCCCTGGGTATCCAGGACGACACGGCGGTTGAGGAGGTCGTTCAACGAGGGTTGTTGCATTTGTGCCGCCTGAACCTCCGCTGCAAGCGTTCAGGTCACGTGTCGGCAGCGGAAAACGGGGCTATTGTATCCCTGCCGACCGGCATCTCAACCGCCGGACGGCCAATATGCCCGACTGCCCCGTCGGGTCTGAGCCGCGACTATGGCGATAGAGAAGGACAATGGGTTCGTTCTAAGGCTGACGGAGTTCTCTGAAACTTCGCAGATTGTGACGCTCTTCACGGAGCGCAGCGGACAGGTGCGGCTGATCGCGAAGGGCGCGCGGCGTAGCACGTCGAAGCGGTTTTCGGCCGGCTTGGATCAACTGGAACTGGGGGAGGTCAGCTACGTTCCCAGTCATGGAGATGCACAGCTTGGCACGCTGACCGAGTGGGTGCAGCGCGAGACCTTTCCCGGCTTGCGGCGCGAGCTGCCGCGGCTCTATGGGGGGCTGTATGTGGCGGAGCTGGCGGCGACGTTAACCGAAGAATACGACCCGCACCCGGCGCTCTTCGCCGCACTTAAACGCAGCCTCGCAGAGCTGGCGGGCCAGGCGGAACCGTTGCGCGTTCTGGCGATCTATCAAGCTGAGCTGCTGAGCGCGATCGGGTACTGGCCGAACTTCGAGAGCTGCGTCGATTGCGGGCGGGTGCGGCCGAGTGGGGCGGCGGCCTGGTTCAGCTCGACCGCGGGCGGCCTGCTATGCCGGGACTGCGAGGCACACCACGTCGAAAAGCGCCGGCTGCCTGGCAACCTGCTCGACACGACGGCGGCGACGGGCAACGCTCAAGCGTGGTTCGAGCTCCAGCATTATCACCTGACGCATGTGGCCGGGCGGGCATTCAAGACGGCCGGACGTCTTTTCCAGAGTCTGGGCCATGGCAGCGACGGGCGGGATCGGAATAGGTGCTAGTTCGAAGAAGGCGGCGCCGGGCCACCTCGGCCCGGCGCCCTCACGCGCTTCGTGCACCGACCGGGGATAAGGTCATAGACTACACTACGCGCGTTTGGTTCTTGGAACGGACGCGCCGCCGGTCCTGGAGTTTCGATCCGGGTTCTGACGAACAAGCCAACTAGATTATTCATCGACCCTTCAGTCGAGCCACAGATTTTTGCTATGCTGCCCGGAGGGGGTGAGCGGTATTGCGGCAGAACCATTGAAACGCCCAGCCGTTGACAGCGAGGAATTTCGTCTTTTGGATGCCGCGGCAGCAGGCGACCGGGAGGCGCGCCGCCAGTTATTCGAGCGCCACCGCGACGCGGCCTATCAGGTGGCTTTCAGGCTCACGGGGCGCATGGAAGACGCGCTGGACGTAGTGCAGGACAGCTTCATAACGGCATTCGAGAAGCTGGGCGGGTTCGCACGTGCATCGGGATTCAAGACGTGGTTACTCCGGATTGCGACAAACCGGGCACTGGATTTGCTGCGCTCGCGGAGGCTCAGACTCGGCGTGTCCTTGGAAGCGGTCGAGGGTGAGGGCGGTTTGCCGCGGATGGTTGCTCTGCCGCTTGAAGAGCGCGCGGTGTCGAGCCTGGAACAGCAGGAATTGGGGGAGCGGATCCGGCAGGCCGTAGAGTTGCTGCCGCCGGAGCAGCGAGCCGTGTTTTCGCTGTACGCCGCGGGCGATATGACCTATGGGCAGATTGCCGACGTATTGGAGGTTCCGATTGGGACGGTCATGAGCAGGTTATTTCATGCGCGCCGGCGCCTGCACGAGCTACTGCCCGACCTCGTGCCGCGCGTGACAGGCCGATAAATACTGGCCGACCACTCAGTGAAGATTTACAGAATGATCTGGCGGGTCGAAACGTCAAAACCATGAATGGCGGCGTGCATTTCGGGCCCAAGCGCGCTGGCTGAGGATCCAGTCATGGAGGCGAAAAATCGCGATTTGCGGACCGCGTTGACGGCGATTGAGGCCGGCAACCTCGATTCACTCGCGCCCGATGAGATCGCACGCCTGGAGGCCTTCCTGAACGCCAGCACCGGAGCGGCGGCGGCGTTAACCGATAAGGTGCCCACGCCGGAGCCCGCTTTGCAGATTCGTGCTCCGCGTCCGACGGCTGCCTCGTGGGCGCTAGTTTGGCGTCAGATCGAGGCCAGGGCAGCGGTTGCGGCCGCTCGGCGGCACGTTTTGAGGGGGCGCATGTGGCGATCCGCCCTGGCTGCGGCCGCAGTCTGTGCAATAGCCGTGGGTCTGTGGTCCTTTCAGCACGCGACGTCGGAGCCGGAATGGCCGGTAGCGTGGGCCACGCACATTGAGATTGACGATCTGCAAGTCTCCGAGGGCGCTAAGACGCGGGTGTTGGGCACGGAGACTGAAAGCTCGTTCGCCGTGATTTGGGTTGTGGAAAGCGGCGGTTAGCCGGTCGCCGGCACGCCCGGGTGAAAGAGGAGTCAAAAATGAATCGCGCCTTGATCGGGGCGCTTTGCGCACTATTCCTCGTACCGGGCACGCGCCTGGCAAGCGGGAAAGGCAACGCCGAGAACCAAAACGCGGACAAAATCGCCGTCGAAGTGTGGACCATCCGCGCCACAACCACAAACAAGATCATCTCGCCCGAGTTGAAGGACTTGGCCAAGAAGCTTCACAAAGACGCCGAGTTCAAAAAATACACCGGGTTCATGCTGGAGAGCCGCGCCACGGGCAAGACGGATCTGGGTCGCGGCTACAGCGTCGAACTGCTCGAGCAGTACCGGGCAACCGTGACGCCGCGGCAGCGCGAGAAAAAAAATATAAAACTGCAGTTCGAAGCCGAGCGACAGGGCAAGCCAATCCTCAACACGACCATCACAGCGCCCGTCGGCTCGTTAGTGCCATTCGGCGTGGGGCCGCTGAGCAATGAGGATTTTCTGATAAC
>ERZ795050.2953-NODE-2953-length-17648-cov-7.658671_pt1 | contig 17648 bp, 20 predicted proteins | sample MGYA00375134_ERZ795050 | MGnify/ENA primary metagenome ERZ795050 (study PRJEB30179, sample SAMN05720221) | activated sludge metagenome | isolation source: Anaerobic digester | place: Japan | collected 2015-05-26 ... | reverse complement strand
AACAAGAAAAACAATTGACTAAAAGTCTTGAAAAGTTTAATCTTGCTGAAATACCCGCTATAAATACTGACAATACAATAATCGCAGGTCATCAAAGACTTAAAATAATGATGGCTTTAGGCAGAGGTGATGAATATATTGATGTCAGAGTTCCGAGCAGGAAGTTAACTGAACAGGAATTGAAGGAGTATAATCTTCGTTCTAACAAGAACACTGCCGAATGGGATTTTGATATTCTGTCCAATAATTTTGATGAGGATATGCTTAAAGATATTGGGTTTGAAATACCTACAGAAGAAATTATTATTGAAGAAGTTGAGCAAGAAATAAAATATTATAAAAAAGTTCATATCCTATTATCATTTTCTCCTGATAAATTATTAGAAATTCAGGATTTACTTGAAAGAATAAAAAATATAGATGGAATTGAATATGAGCAATCAGCAAATTGAAAATTCTTTTTTAAAATCTAAAATAAAACTTAGACTATCTCATTTGCCAGCTAAAAATAGTATAAATGTTTTAGATATGTTTTCTGCTGATGGAAAAATATGGGATGCTATTAAACAAAGTATGACTGAAAAAAAATTTAATATTTTGAGAATTGAAAAAAAGCCTGATAAAAAAGGCATATATTTACAAGGTGATAATCTTAAATTTTTAAAATCTATTGACCTTCAAAAATTTGATATAATTGATATAGATGCCTTTGGCGTCCCTTATAATCAATTAAAATTTATTTTTCAATCTGGATACAAAGGAATAATTTTTGTCACTTTTATTCAAAGTGTTTTTGGATGCTTGCCTTCTAAAATGCTTCTTGATATTGGATACACAGAAAATATGATAAATAAATGTCCAACACTTTTTTATAAAAATGGAGATAAAAAGTTTTTTCAATGGCTTGCTTTAAATGGTGTTAAGAAAATTAGTTATATGAAAAGTAATAAAAAAATATATCTTTTTTTCTCTACTAATTAATTTTTTTTATTTTGTATAATATACTATGGAGGGAATATGAATAGCATATATGAACCACAAGGTCGTGCAAGGGAATATTCTCCGCTTGCACTTAATATATATAATGGTTGCGATCACGATTGTAACTATTGTTATGTAAAAAAGATGAGGTTTATTAAAAAATCAAATAAACCAGTCTTTAGAAATGGACTTCTGGAACAATTAAAAAAAGATGCTCCGAAGTTCTCTAATGGAAAACAAGTATTATTAAGCTTTATGTCTGACCCTTATTGTATTGCTGATGTTGAAACACAATACACAAGACAGATATTAGAAATTCTAAATTCTAATAATGTCAATGTCGCTATCTTAACAAAAGGTGGTAATCGGTGTTTAAGGGATTTAGATATATTTTCTAAATTTAAAAAAATAAAAGTTGGTGCAACACTTACCTGTCTTGATGATAAAACAAGTATTGAGAATGAACCAATGGCTGCATTGCCTTCCGATAGAATTGAAACTTTAAAAACTTTACATCAGAATGGGATTACAACATTCGTAAGTCTTGAACCAGTCCTTGACCCTAATGTCAGTCTTGAAATAATTAATAGAACTCATAACTTTGTTGATATTTACAAAGTTGGTAAATTAAATCATATTGAAAACAAAATAGATTGGAAACAATTTGGAGAATCAGCCATAAATATTTTATCAGGATATAATAAGAAATTTTATATTAAAAACGATCTGGCTAATTTCATTGATAAACAATTATTAAGGCCTGAAAATAGAAACCCTGATATTTTTGATTAACAATATTTGACAAATAAATATTTTAAATATTAAGGAGTAATGATGAAAAATAATATGAGATTTAAAAATATAAAATTAAAAGAATTTAGAAAAAAGTTTGGTTTTAGTTTAAATGATGTATCCAAAAAAACAAACATAGACATATCATTATTGAAAGATATTGAAAAAGGCAAAAGAGATATAACTTTAAGCCAATTAGCAAAGTTAGCCCAACTCTATAATAAATTTCTAACTGATTTTTTTGATTAAATAAATTGATTATTGACAAATAAAAATATTTATGTTATAATATATGACTTATGAAAAGAGGAAGACAAGGAGAGGGGGGAGGAAGGAAATGGTTTGATGGCAAACCTGAAAATGAAGTCCTTACTAAACTTCAATTAGTTTGGTCATTGGATGGGTCAGATTCAGAAGCTGCGTTTTACGCTGATATTTCCATAGCTTCGCTAAGCAGATACCTTGCCTCTCATCCAAAGGTAGCGGAAAGAAAACAATTGCTTAGACAAAAACCAATTTTGAAAGCAAGAATGGCACTTGCAAACGCTATAGATGCTGGGGATGGAAATCTTGCTCTTAAATATCTTGAAAGAAAAAGAAAGCAGGAATTTTCTACACTTCAAGAGGTTGTTAGTGATGTCTGTATTGAAAACGATCCTGATATGGAGAATATAAAAGATGACATCGCAGGAATCAACAAATCAATTGATAGAGAGATTGAAGAGATTAAAAAGATACAAGAATCAATTAGTAAAAAACATAGCCACTACTGAATTTAAACATTTCTATAATAATATCTGGTCAGAAGCAATAACAAAAAATAATAATGTGTTCTTATCTGGACAACATATCAATAGATGGTGTGATGAATTACAACATTATAATTTCACTTCAAAAGAATCAGCCCGTCTGCATGGCAAATCAGAGGTATTACATGCCTTTTGTATCTGGCTTTTTTTTAGAAAAGTAAAATCATATGAAATACTTTATTTTTCTTACAAGCAAGATTTAGCAGTCTATCATACAAGAAAAATAAAAGATTACATGCTTCAGATAACTGAACTAAAAAATATTGAATGGTTAAGCCCAGCCGATAGTGTGATATATTGTAGATGGCCAAAGACAGACATAACACTTCGCATTATACCGTTTGGAGTTAGAGGAGCAAAAAGAGGTATGCATCCTGATGGTGTGATTTGTGATGATATACTCAAAGATGCTACACAAAGAAAAATTAATATTGAAGAGATGAAAGAGATTTCAAGGATATTTGAGGAAGAGATTATGTCAATGCCTAAACAGGGCGGATTTTTACATTGCTGGGGAACAAGCCAAGACCCTACTGACCTATTTAATCAGAATAAAAAGAGGCCAGGGTTCTATTGTAGAACAGAGCCAGCCATCTATGTAGAGAATGGAGTTAAAAAATCACTCTGGCCTGAAAAATTCCCTCTTGAAGAATTGGAACGAATAAAGGCTGACATCTCAAGCGAGAAAGCTTTCAATAAAGAATATCTATGTATGCCTGTGCGTGGTGAGGAGGGTTATTTCACACACGCAGAATTAAATGATGTTATTGATTATAACTTAAAAGAAATAAATCCTGATACTTTTGAGATAGCTGATGATGAAGAGATATACGGTGGTTTTGATATTGGTAAGAAAAGACATCCGAGCCATTTAGTTCTATTCAAAAATAAAAAAAATAAATTAATTCAAATATTTTCTAAATGGATGGATGGCTGGGATTACTCAGAGCAGATTGAATATCTTACAAATCTTTGCGATAAGATACCTATCACTTGCCTGCAATATGACAATTCAAGAAGTGAGTTTGAAAGTTATTTTGAAAAGGGAGCTTTGCCTGAATGTATGGAGCCAGTAGTTTTTACATCTAAAAGTAAAAACGAAATAGCTGCCTTGTTTGAAAGCAGGATAAGAGCAAAACCAGAACCGACTATAATCCTTTTGCCTGACATTCGTCAGAAAAATCAAATACTATCAGTTGATAATGATTTGCATGCTCCTGAAACTCCCGAAGGACACGGCGATGCTTTCTGGTCTTGTGCTCTTGCTTGTTCAGCATCAGAGAATGGCGGAGCAAGTTATATAAACTAATCAAAACTAAAATAAAAAATAGTTCTTGACAAAATATTTTTGTTTTACTATAATATTCAAATGTTTGAAAAAATAATCAGAAGTGCTAAAAATATTAAAAATATATTCACATCAAAAGAAAAATCTTTTTTAAGTCCACTATATTCAGAATTATTTGAGCTTGATGATGAATTGCCTTCTCCCTCTCAAAATTCTTATGATTCTTATTTAAAGGCTTATGCTGATAGCATTTGGGTTTTTAATTGTGTTCACAGAATTATACAAGATATAAGTTCTGTTCCTATCGCTCTTTACAATGAAAAAGATGAAACTATATATGAGCATCCTGCTCTTGATTTGCTTCACAAAGTTAATAATCAGATGACAATGTCTGATTTACTTGAATGGACACAGGGCGGGCTTGAGCTTACTGGTAATGCTTATTGGAAATTAGAAGTTAATAATTCAAAAGGCATCCCAACTATGATTTGGCCTTTAATTCCTTCATATGTAAAGATTTTGAAATCTGATAATCCAAACGAATTTATAAAGGGATATGAGTATTTAGTTAATGGAAAATCTATAATATTTAAGCCAGAGGAAATAATACATTTTAAAAACTTTAATCCTCTTGATTACCATTATGGGCTTGCACCTCTTGCTGCAGCACGCATTGGAGTAGAAACACATAATGCTGGTAGCAAATGGAATCTTAACTTTTTAAAAAATTCTGCTCGTCCTGATATTGCTATTGTTGTTCCTAATGCTCTAACGCAAGAACAACGCAATCGTATGCGTGAAATATGGAATCAGCAATATAAAGGAAATAATAATTCTCACGGCGTTGTATTTCTTGAAAGAGGGGCTAAAACTGAAATACTTGGTGTATCGCAAAAAGATATGGATTTCGTTCTGCAAACTAAAATGAGCAGGGAAGATATTTGTGCAGTCTTTGGTGTCCCGCCTGTTATGGTTGGTATATTTGAATACGCAAATTATGCTAATTCAGAGGAGCAAGAAAAGATATATTGGCGTTCTACGATATTGCCTAAGGCTGAAAAGATATGTCAGATATTAAATGAGTTTTATGTTCCTCTGTTTGATAAAACAGGCAAAATTTATTTTGACATAGTTGAATCAGAGATAAAAGCTTTAAGGGCTGATGAGGAAAAACGATCTAATTATATAAATAAATATTGGCAAATGGGCATACCTATGGACACGCTTATAGATGCCTATGATTTACCTTTCTCAAAAGTAAAAGGCATCACTGATGTGTCTTATATTCCTGTGTCTGTTTATCCATCTGGCTCAATGCCTGATAATAATAATTCTGTTAATTTTAATTATGAAAAGATGATGAAAGAATTTGATGAAGGATATAAAGCAAATATCACACCTTCAAGGGCTATGCTCAAATCAAAACATCATCGCTTTATTATATTAGCAAATAATTTAAGCAAGCCGATGCAGAAAGAAATGAGAAAATATTTTGATGAACAGAGAGATAAGATATTAAAAGCACTTTCAGAATACACTGGACAAAGACCTAATCTAATGGATATTGGTATATCAGACAGAGAAATGGATGAAGAACTTGAAAAAGTTATTACACCTCATATCCGAAAATCAATTTATGAAGGCAGAGATTCAGAAAATTTATTATTAAAAGAATGGACTAAAAAAGATGCTCCTCCTATTCAAGAAAAATCAAAGTCAAGGATAGAGGACTGGATAAAACTTAAATGTTTTCAATGGGCTCAAAATATAAATAACACTACAAGAAAAAAATTGCAGAAGGTTCTTGATGAAGAAATAGCTCTCGGTTCAGGTATAGAGGTTATATCTAAACGAGTTGCTGAAGTGTTTGATATGGAGCGGGATTATAGAACGCTTCGTATAGCACAGACTGAAGTTATATCATCATTGAATGCTGGCTCAATTGAAGCATACAGAGAAAATGAAATGGTTGAGCTCAAAGGATGGTTGCCTGCTTATGACGAGGTTACGCGGGAGGCACATGCAGAGGCAGGACATAGATATGGGATACATGGAGCAATCCCTATTGATGAGGATTTTGTTTTATCTACTGGAGCGACAGGACAAGCCCCTGGGGATATGAGTTTAGCAGGTGATTCTATTAATTGTAGATGCACTATATTCCCTGTTGTGAAAAAAAATACTTGACAACAATTAAATAATTTTATATAATATGCCTTTGTTAAAAATTTATGAATAATTATAAAGATAATAAGCCAGAGCCAGAGATTATAGGGGACTATATACACTATCGTATTAGAGACCCAAAACTATTTATACAAAATTCATTTAGAACTATTGATATATCTACTCAGGAAGGAATAAAGGCAGTTGTCGGTAAATTAATTAATCCACCTGAAGGTCAGGAAGGTTCAATGGTGGTTCAAAAATATTTATTTGATAAAGATAAATGGACAATAGAAAAAGCAAGGGAATGGGTTTTAAAAAATTCTAAATTATTTAATGGAGCAAATATGAAAGATGGAATAAAAATTTTAGGGACTAAAGAAAATCCTTTTGTAAAAACTTTTGATATATCTGATTTAAAAATAGCAGAAGAGAATGGTTTGGTTGTTATACGAGGTTATGCTAATACAAAAAATAAAGCTGATAGATATGGCGATATTCCTACTGTGTTCCCAAGCCTTCGTAATTATGTTTATGAATTGTCTGAATTTAAAAAAAATCCTGTTATGTTGCTTGACCATAGAAATGAAGTATCACATATAGCAGGTAGTTTTAAAGAGATAGAGGAGGATGAGATAGGGCTCCGTGTTAAAGCAGTCTTCTCAAATTCAGAATTACCTGAAATAAAACATGCTCGCACTGTTTATTTAGAAGGCCACGCAAAAGCATTTTCTATCGCTGGGCAATGGTTTTATGAGGACAAAGATAATCCTACACATTTGACATATGCAAAGATATATCATATATCACCTGTTGGTGTTGGTGCTGACCCTGACGCACTTGGCTTTGCTGATATAGAAAATATTAAAAATATAAATGATAATAATAATGATAAAGATGAAAATGATTTAGAATCTGTTAAATCTATTTTAAATGATATTTCTGAAACAATACAGATTGATAAATTTAAAGAGAATGTAAAATCTTTAAAAGAGTTAATAGAAAAGATATAGGAGGAATATAAAATGACAGAGACATTAATAGCGGAGCTGCAGTCTTTATCTGCAGAGTTGAAGAAGAAAATGGAAGCACAGCAAGATTTCATAACTCGTGCAGAAGTTGAAAAAATAACTAACGCACTCGCTGAAAAACTTACTCCACAGAAGAGTAATTTTTCATTGCCAGTTGACAGCATAGAAGGCATTATGGAGAGGTTTGAAAACTTTAAAAATAAACCGTATGCCTATACAAAAGCTGAACCTTGGACTTCTGAATATGGAAAGAACTTCGGAGATATGGCTAAATTTATTTTAGCTGTTCAGAAAAAGGATCAGACATTGATGAGTGAAGGAACATCTGCCAATGGTGGTTATCTTGTTCCTACTGAGTTCAATAACGAAGTATTTAAATTAATGCAGAATGAAAGTATAGGCAGAAGGATTGCAAGATTGTTCCCGATGTCAACTTGGAAAAGAACATTCCCTAAACAGCTTACAAATGTTAGCATATCTTGGGTTAGTGAAGCTTCATCTAAATCAGTGACTAAACCAACCTTCGGACAGGTAAGTCAGGAAGCGAAAGTAATGGCTGCAGTGTTAATGCTCACAGATGAGTTGCTTAGAGATTCTGCTATAAACTTACAGACATTTTTAGCTGAGCTAATCGCTGAGGCAATGGCACAGGAAGAGGATAGAGTTCTCTTTATGGGCAACACTGGAGCAGGCGATCCTTTTATGGGCGTCAGATATGCGACAGGCGTTGTTGCTAATACAATGACTGGAGCTACGCTGATATATGATGACCTTGTTAATCTTGAAACTTCAATATCTGCTGGGTATAGAAAGAATGCAATATATGTTCTTCCAACGAATGCACTTAAAGTAATAATGAAGCTTAAAGATAACACAGGCAGACCATTATGGAACGCACCTGTTCAAGGAGCACCCGCTACTATAAATGGATATAGATATGAAGTCTCTGATATGATAACTGCTATAGATAGTAAATATCCTATTCTGTTTGGTGACTTTGGAAGAAACGCTCTTATTTCTCCAAGACAGGGGCTACAGGTTAAAGTATCTCAGGATGCATATGACCCTACAAGTCAAGTTTCAGCCTTTATGTCTGATCAGACTTGGCTTAGGTTCGTGCAAGCAGAAGCTATAACAATAGCAATGCCTGCCGCATTTGCTTACCTTGATGTTAAATAAATAAGAGGTAATAAAAATGAATGAAAACGAAATATGCATGATTGAAGTTATAAAACTTGCTGGTTATATATCTGGCGTTAAAATTACGATGGATAAAAAATCAGCAGAAGTTTTAGAGAAATCAGGAGCTATAAAAATTCTTGATGTAAAATCAGAATCAAATAAAATAGCTCCTGAAGTATCAAAAAAAAAGTTAGGATTAGGAGGTAAATAATGAAAAAGGTTATAGCTCTTATATTTTGTCTTGGAGTTTTCAGTGCATTAGCATCCGCTTCTGCTACTGATTATACCGTTGCAGTTTCTACTTATCCGATTGATGAGGCAGCTACAATGGCTGCTGATATATCTGGAAATATAGCTATTGAACAAATATCTATATTCAACTTAAGCACGACAACTGCACAGACTGTGAGCATTTATAAAAATTGCTCATCTACGACTACAGTTAGTTTGATATGGAGAGGATATATACCAGCTGGAGAAAGTTCAAGAAGTATATTCTTAAATTTTCTGCTCTACAATACTCCTCTATCTGTGACAGATGTATGCTTTAGAAAATCAGACGCAGGTAGTGTTGTTCAGTTTAATGTTCACTATAGATAAATAAATAATATTCATATTCAATTCCCTCATCCTCGCTCTGATATTTACTTATTAGGGCGAGGATCGGAATAATAGGAGACATAATGTCAGTAACCGCTTCGGATAATGCTTTAACAACAATAGCCGATGTTAAATATGTCTGGGGTAGAAATCAAGATGACACAACTTATGATGATCGTATTCAGACATTGATAAATATTATAAGCGGTAGAATTGAAGCATTGTGTAATCGTAAATTTAAGTTAGCTACTTATACTGATGAAGTTTATGATGTGCCTCGTGGCAAATATCTTTTTTTAAAACAATATCCTGTTATAGGCACTCCTGTTGTAAAATTGAATGATGAAATAATTAATGCAAGTTATTATAAAGTTTATAATGATGAAGGATATTTGTATAGTGATAATGGCTGGGATTATGTAGATGATAGACATAGAGAGTATAAAGTAACTTATCAGGCTGGATATTCTACAATCCCTGCTGGGCTCTCTGAAATATGTATAGAATGGGTTATAATGCTTCTTGAAGGAAGGATGAAAGATGCAAAGGTTGACCATTCAGATATTGTTTATAATCCTCAGGCTTTTGTTGATGGACTTGCTCCTTTTAAAAGAATAGAGTTTTGATTATGATAAAGATGTCAGTTACTATCGTTGATGCTGATAAAGTTATCTCAGCATTGAAAAAACTTAGAAATGATATTAATAATGCTTCTCGTCTTTTTATGATGAAAGAAGGTGCTGAGATGGAATCTGAAATAAAGAACTCTATGAAGACAGGTGGCAGACTTTCTACAAAGGGAGCAAGAGGTGGTAAGCAACGAATACATAGTCAACCTAATCAACCTCCTTTCGTTCAGACTGGTCGGCTCCGTGCATCAATAGGTTATCTGCTTTCAAAAGAAGGAAAAGATAATAATTTATTCCTTGATATAGGAGCAATAAGAGAAACAAAAGGTGAAGTTACATATGCTAAAGCTCTTGAATTAGGAACGAGTAAGATGGCTCCTCGTCCTTATCTTATGCCTGTTGTAAAAAGACATATTGATAAATGGGAAAAAGAAATCGGAATAAGGATAGACAAATTAAAAATAAAATGATACGAGATTTAATTAAATGGCTTGAAGCAGATTCACAACTTCAAACTTTGTTACAAGGTAATGCTGGCAACAAAAAAATATTCCCAATTCAAGCACCCCCTGGAGACACAACACCTTACATCTTATATTTTGTTTCATCAGAAGGAAGCAACGATTCTGTGCTTGAAGAAAGTATGATAACATTGACAGCATATTCTGAAATTTATGATAATGCTGTATCTATTGCTTATAGACTTTCAGAATTGTTAGATGTCTGGGAAGATATAAATATCACATCAGATAGATTTTATATATATTACAGTCGTAAAGTTGGCGGAGTGGATACATTTGAGAATGATACAAGATTGTATTCACACAGCTGTATATTTCATATTAAATATAAAAGGAAGAATGGAGGATAAATGCAAAGTCAAAATATAGTATTCGGGTTTAATCTCGGTGTAGCGTCTCAAGTAAAAATAGGAGATTATGCAGGCGGGGTTAATAATGCTGTAGATGTTGGAAGAACATCTGATGGCATTGAGTTCTCACTTGAAAAAGAAATAAAACATGTTGACACAGACCAAGACCCAGGACCTACTGCTGCAAAAGAAGTTAGACGAGTTGGGAAACTAAAATTCAATTTGGCTGAGGCTACATTATCAAATTTAGCTTTGGCTTTTGGATTGCCTACCTCTGCCGTGTCAAATGGAGTATTAAAATTAGGAGCACCTTCTAATGGCGAGCTTTACAGAGAAATTTTCTTTTATGTTGATGGACCCGCTGGTGGGACAAGGATGTATCACTTCCCTAAGTGCGTGATTTCTGGTAGTGGTGCTCACTCATATAAGAAGGATGATAAAACAGTTGTTGAGATGGAGATGGATGTTTTATGGGATAATGCTCAAGCTTCAGGTGCAGAGATGGGAACATTCACAGATACAAATGTTGACACTACACCTCCAAGCGTAGCTCTTTCTACTCCTGTTGATGGTGGAACTGTTACTAAAGATACAAAAAATGTAGTTGAATGGACTATAACAGAAGCTGGGCAGATAGACCAGTCTACGATAGTATATGGTGATACTTTCTCTATTATAAATACAACGACACCTGCATCTGCCGCTCTGGTTGCTGGGACATTAGCTTATAATGCTACGACTAAAAAAGTTACATTCACTCCTACAAATAATTGGACAGCAAGTAATACCTTTCAGGCGATAGTTACGACAGGGCTTAAAGACCTTGCTGGTAATAGATTGGCTGCAACTAAAATTGAACAGTTTAATGTAACGACATAACAGAGTAATCCTTATACACAATGGGGCATAGGTAAAACTTTGCCCCATAGGAGATATTTATGAGTGAAATAGAAACTTTGCTTCCTGTTGAAAAAATTATAACAGTCAATAATAAAAAATATACAATAACAAAAATGACACTTGCACAGAATATTAAACTTTTAAGATTGATTGGTAATTTACACGAATCTGTAAGACAAAATATAATCAATAACAGCATTGATAAAAATGATTTGCCTGCTTTGCTTGAAGGAATAGCAACAGAAAATGCTGATGGCTTATTGAAAATATTATTAAAATCAGATGATGATTTTTCAAATATTTCAATGGAGGATTTTAGCGAAGTTATAAAAGTTGTTACTGAATTAAATGACTTTGAAAAAATATTCGCAAATTTTCAGCAGACGACAAAGAACCTAAAGGGGATAGCCGAGAAAATAAAAGGAATGCTCTCTTTGTCGTCGTCGCAAAAATAGCATCCACCTTCGGCTATACTTTTGAGGAAGTGCTTGACCATTCTACTGAATGGATTACACTTGCTTACGAGCAGGCTGTTGATATTGAAATAAGTCAATATAAATTTTGGACAGATTTTATAGGTTCTATTATGGGTGTTGGAGTTGGAGTTAAAGATAATAAAAATATTATCAATAAATCTGGCTCAACTCCCACGACAGCCGAGCTTATGGCAATCGGAATAAAGAGGAAAAAATAAATGGCTGGAGAATTCGCTAAATTCTACATACGACTTGGAACATTATTTGACCCTAAGGGATTGGAAGAGGCAAAAAATCATATCAATCAAACTGATGATTCAGCATCAAATCTAAAATCTACATTCACAAAAATAGGCGGTTTGTTCGCAGGCGGTGCTGCAATATATAAAACAATAGACTTTGCAAAAGATTGCTGGAACGAATATGCAAAGTCAGAGGAAGCTGTCGCTCGTCTTAATCAGCAATTGCGGTCGCAGGGAATTTATAGCGATTCGCTTTCTACTCAATTACAAAATTTAGCTTCTGAAATTCAGAAGATAACTACTGTAAGCGATGATGATGCTCTTGCTGTAATGCAGTTAGGTTTGTCAATGGGCATCTCTGCTGATAAGATAGGTGAAGCTACAAAGCAAGCGATTGGTCTTTCAAAAGCATATGGCGTTGACTTAAATAGTGCTATTAAAATGGTCGCTCTTGCTGGTCAAGGTGATTATACGATGCTTCAGCGATATATCCCTCAGCTCCGCTCTATGACAGACGAAACAGAAAAGGCTGCAGCTGTTACTAAACTTTTAGCTGATGGATTTACTATTGCTACAACAGAAGCAGAAACAACAAGCGGTAAATTAAAAGTTTTTGAAAATAGAATAAGTGATTTAAAGGAAAGAATTGGAAAGGAATTATTACCTGTAATAGATTTTTGGTTAAAAAAATTAGAATCTATAGTTGGTTGGCTTGAAGAAATAACAAAATCAGAAGAGAGAGCAAGTAATGCTGGTAAAAGTTTGAATGAAATAAGACTTGATGCTACTAATGAGCAAATAAAAATTTATAGAGCAAATTTACAAAAGATTATAGATTTACAAGCACAAACATCAAATGTTATATCAAATAAGCAGTGGCTTGATTATTCTACTACTTTAAAAAATTTAACTGATACAAAAATAGAATTAGAAAAAGCAATAGCAAAAGAGAAGGCAGCCAAACCCGCAGAAAAACCTGCACCTAAACCTCCTGCAACAATTCCTGCTGGAATGAGTGAAGAGGAACTTGCAGAAGCAAAAAAACAAGCAGAAAGAAAATTAAAAGAAGTTGATGGATGGTATCTATCAGCAAAAGGTGAGGCGGAATTAAGTTATTTACAATTTATATATGGCGAACAGGGTTCTTGGGATGAGAAAACATTAGAGCAAAAGGAAGCTCTTATGATTAGAGCTCAGGAAATATATGCTCGTGATAATGAAACTATGGCAGGTTCATTTTTACAATCACTTGATAGAATGAAATCATCAGGTATGGGATGGGCACAGGCGTGGGATGCGATGTGGTCATCTACAATATCTGGAATGTCATCAGCAATAGAAACATTTATAAAGTCATCAGGAAATATGTTTGAGAATTTTAAAAAATTATTAAGTGGTATTTTTAAAAGTATTTTGAACTCATTTATCTCTATGGTTTCACAGATGATAGCAAAATGGTTATTATTTGAGGCTCTGACTGGATTAGGGTTTGGTGGTATGGCAAAGAATTTTTTGTTAGGCACTCGTAAAGAAGGTGGATATATACCTGAAACGGGTCCGTATCTATTACACAAAGGCGAGGAGGTAATCCCTGCTGATGTGGTCAATTCTATAAAAAATAATCCTGTTCCTATGCCATCCTCACTTATCCCTGCAGGTGCTGGTGCTGTAATAGGAGCTCCTAATATAACACTTTCACAGAATATAACTATAGGCGGGACATCTGAAACAGATATTAATGTAATTGCTAAAAAGCTGACAGAAGCTACAAGGAATGGATTGCTGGAAGCAACAGAGTTAGCAAAAACAGCTTACAAAGTTGGTAAAAGCAGAGAGGGTGAAATAGTGTTATGAATGGAATAAAAATATTTAGTGAAAATTATGTAAATAAAAATTGTGCTTTTACTTTTTCGTCTGGATCTGAAACACAAGATAAACTATACGACCAAAATCAAAAAACGCAGTGGATGTCTTATGGTTCATATAACGGTAAGATAGAAATTATTGAAATTGAATTTAGGAATTGGCAAGGTCAAATAGTTGAGAGAACGATTGATAAAATAATTTTGCTTAATCATAATATTAAACACGGGACAATGGAATATTGGGGCGGTTCAGCTTGGAATGCTTGGACGGTCGGGACATTAATATTTAATGATAAAGTTGATAATATCTTATCTGTTGAGAAAATTACAACATCTAAAATAAGATTTAAGCCGACTACAATAACAGCTGATATTGGCGAGAAAGCAGTAGGAGAATTAAAAGCTTGTTGTAGTATTTTAGAGCCATCAAATTGGCTCACTGAATTTAAAAGAAAAGATTATGATAATTCTGGAAATTACAGATTAGCGAAGGGGTCTCTTGTATCTTGGAAAGAGTGGAATAAAGTTGAAGGAACACTTGATATAAAAAATATTTCTTTAGACGAAATGAGAATTTTAAAAGAATATTCAAATAAGAATATAACAATTGTGTTCTATGATGATTTTGATTTGAAGGAAACTTTTGAGTTTGTTATTACAAATCCGATAAGATATACATTTGATAGAAAAACAAAATTTTATGAAACAAGTTTAGAGCTAAAAGAAATATGAAAACTATTTCAGATAATTTAAAAAAATCTCTTGCGAAAAAAACTCCTGTTTATAAAAAAACAGTTTACTTATATAAGCGATTTTGGAATGGAACAAGTTATATTTACGATAGTCCAGTTGATATTACTGATGAGGTTGTGGAATATGGAGATTTGCTTTGGAAGTTAGACAATGAAAATTTTAATGTTTGGAATTTGAGTAACACTACTTTAGTTTTGAGAAATGACCGCAATCAATGGCTTGAAGGAAATCCGAAGGGACTATTCACAAGCAATTATATTATCAATCAAAGCAAAATAAAAATAAAAGTTGGAGCTGAATTGGCAGATGGAACAATTGAGGACTTGTATGCTTTCAGTGGTTATATATCGGGGTCGCCTAATTTTGATATTGAAAACAAAAGAGCAATAATAACTTTAGTTTCTGCTATGTCTATCTTTGATAAATTCAACGCAGAGGACATTTCTAATAAAGTGATTGATGAAAAGATTGGTTCTAATAGCGGGACTGAATTTACAACAGCAAACAAAGGTGTAGGTATAGTTATTGAAATAAAAAAGGGTTCAACGCCAACTACTGCTATAAAATTAAAAGCAAATATTGATTATTCGCTAAATGATTTAAATGAAAAAAGCAAACCGTTAAAAGTTACTTTAATAACAGGATTGACAGAAGGAGAAAATCTTTACATAAGTTATAAGTATTGGTATACTGACAAAACTATTGAGTGGGTCATTGAGCAAATTATGTCATTATGCGGAATAAGTTCTTACTTTATTTCAAATGCTGTTTTTGAAAGCGACATAAAAAATATGTGGCGTAAGAATAAAAAAGAAGATTGGGAGTTAGGGTCTTGGTCAAATCTTAATCTTGATTATTCTCCTGATTCTGTTAGACTGTTCCCTATCTACGACGATTTTTCAGATGGTAATTTTGATGAAAAACCTGAGTGGACTATTACATATCAGAACAATGATTATGGTAGTGCTTCTATTGAGGTTGAAAATAACAAGCTTAAAATTTACGCTCCTAAATATGTATATGGAGTTATTAAACTTCCTTCTACAAAAGCGTATGGTGCTTGGCAGGTAAAAGTTACTTCAAATATTGGCGATCATACGATTTCAACTATTTATTTGATAGGCAATAATGAAAATAGTCAAGGGTTACCTGAAAATGGTTATAGAATAGATTTCAATAATTATGTCGTTAGTTTAGTAAAAATTGGTGGAGAAAGTCAAACTTTAATTAGCTTTAATAGATCTTTGAAAGATGAAACTATTAGAATTACAAGGACATCTGATGGACTTTTTACTATGTATATCTTAAGAGGAGGTGGTTCATTTGATTTATGCGGGACAGCAACTGATAATACATATACTACAAGTGAAGCAATATATTTCATTGGGTGGAATTTAATTCCTGTTGATTCAATACGCTATTTAAATTACATCTCTTTTTCAGAAAATACAGATTTTTCAGGAGTGTATATTTCTGATGTAAAAGATTTGACTGCTGATATAACAAGTTTGGGTAATATAATAGCAACATATAGTTTAAATGATGGCAGTATTAAGATTGAGACTTACACCTCTGGAACTTCTGATTTCTCTGCTGATAATGATCCGCAAGGATGGGTCGCTATTGACGCAACTGGACAAATCAAAAGTGCTGTTAAAAGATATATTAAAGTTAGAATTACTTTTACATCTCCGAACATGGATAGAACGCCAGTTCTTGATAAACTACAATTATTTTATTACACCTCTACTACTTTAATCTCCCTTGTAAATCTAACAGATTTGACTTGCAGGCAGGTATTAGAAATATTGGCAGCAATGCCAAATTATGAGATTGCTTTTGACACTGATGACAAATTCTATTTTAGACCAAGACGAACAAGTGTCCCTGCGGTTTTAGAAATAAAAGGTGAAGACAATTTAAAAAGTTTAGTTAATTTTAATTATGGAATTGATAGAGTGTATAATTATATCACTGCGACATTTGGAGACTACACAACTACTTCTGATGCCTCTTCCGATAGTGAGCCAAATTCTATTACAAAATATGGTATAAGAGAATACTCAATTTCTTCATCGCAGTTATTGCCGAGCGAAAACGCTAATATTGCCTATGCTATTGCTCCGACAATTTTGTCATATACAAAAAAACCACGAAAGCGATGTCAGATTGAAACTCAATTCTTACCTCAATTAGAGTTAGGAGATAAAGTAAAATTATTTTTTGAAGAGCCATCTGTATTTAGATTGTGGAGATGGGGCGACACTGATGTTGTTTACGGACAATCTGATATTGAATATTACAATGAAGACACTTTAAAAAGCAGGTATAATTTTTGGAATATTGATATGAGAATAGAAGGCATCAGGCTTAATCTAAATGATTATATTACAAATTTTGATTTAGTGGAGGAGGTAGCATAATGGGAGTTCCGAATATTATTGCTAATGGTCAAATTCCTGATGGAACAAAACTAAAAGAAAATTTTGATTATTTATATAATTTAATTTCTGGAGGGCAGGCAATAAAAACAGGAACATTGGAAAATATAAAAGCAACAGCATTAGCAAATCCTACTATACCCTTCCTTGCTATTCCTAACGATTTGAGAGCTCTTTTACTTTATACAGGGATAGCTAATGCTGGTCCCGAAGGTAATGGTTTTGTTACATTAGCAAGCTGGGAAATTATTTCATAATGATAAGGAGAAAATAAGATGAAAATGAAAAAAATAATAATGATGATGATATTGACATTGATAAATATTGATATTTATGCGGGTGTTCCTTTCTGGTTAGCTCCGCAAGCGTCAACTTATACAGCATATGGCACAGGATACTTATCAGGGTTATTAAAAATTTTTCCTTCTACAAGCACTCTGGCTAACTCTCCTTCTATTTTATTGAATGGGGTTAATGGCGCTGTCTCTGCTAGTGTTTATCAGATAAACGGCTCTGCTTTTGCCGCGGTTTTGCCGGGGAACGATAGCATAGCGTTCGGCGTGAATGCGGGAAAGAGTAATACTGGGGATTATAACACCTTTATAGGCAATTACGCGGGGCA